>Ga0163154_10005056_pt1 | contig 17011 bp, 20 predicted proteins | sample OliLakLV19MP9P1_FD_148649 | JGI IMG/M metagenome (GOLD analysis project Ga0163154, IMG submission 148649) | Freshwater microbial mat bacterial communities from Lake Vanda, McMurdo Dry Valleys, Antarctica - Oligotrophic Lake LV.19.MP9.P1 | ecosystem: Environmental > Aquatic > Freshwater > Lake >... | reverse complement strand
ATGAGTGAGATTAGTCGGAATGCTCAATCGCGAGGATTGACCCCAGAAATTTTGGATTCAATTCTTTTTGAGGAGTGAGATGCGCTACGTTTTTGATACAAATGCAATTGTCAGTGCGATTCTGTTTGATAATAGTAAACCCGATCGCGTCCTTCGATATGCTTCGCGGCCTCGTTTTCTGCTTCATTTGCGATCGGTTTTGGTTGATACCGAACAAGTAAATCTGTATAAGATTTTGCATCAAAAGTACGGAGCATTTTTCCACTCATCCTTACTTAGATTTGCACTCCTAGCGATCGCTCTTTCTATTTAAGCACAGTAAAAGCTATATTTTCTAGCACCACATTAGGTATATTTCCACTACCTAAAACCTGTGTAGCATCTAAAACTTCTATCCCTACCAATAACTCATTTTCCCCAATATTTAAAGCAATTTCGTCAGTTAACTGTAAGGTGCGACACTCATGCTTACCTTCTACAAGTCTAATGTATAGAGCATCAACTTCAGAATCATAACTAATCTTCATAAATTTTTACCTCAAAAATAGAATGTATACTATGATAGAATTGGTCAATCAGGTTTCGTAATGAAGTACCCACTGCATACAGTTTCCAAGCCAGTCTCAGGTAGCGAAGTTCAAAAACTTGCCCATGCCCTTAAGACTGGCGGTTATGTTGCAAATGAAGCTGCTTTAGCTTTGGCTCAACGGATTGCGGCTCGTCGCCATCGTCGGAAAGCTGCCAATGCCGCCAAGTAGTAAGTTTGCAGGAGTTGATTTTTCCGAGTTGCCTGTCGAGCATTTGACCTCCGAGCTTACCATTTCTGGTCAGGGGTTTCGCTGTCTGCGGGGTGAGTTTGTCACCTACTGGCGACAAGGACGTATTCAGCGAGATATAGATGCTTGTATCAGTCAATGCTGGATTTTACGCGGTGAAGACAGTTTGGCAGGTTACATCACGCTACTCACAGATAAACTGGAATTAGATGAACCAATCCTACTTGACGAAGGCGTTCAGTACCGATCGTTTCCAGCCATCAAGATTGGTTTATTAGCAGTAGATAAACGTGCGAAAGGAGCAGGTCGCCGTCTAGTTGAATGGGCAGTAGAGTACGTTGCAGCGGAGATTTCACCTACAGTTGGTGTGCGCTTTATGACCGTTGACGCACTTTACGACCCAGATACTACTCCTCCCTATGACGCATCTGGCTTTTACGAGAAGTTTGGTTTTCAATTTGTCGATCCTAATGAGTCTTTACCATCATCAGTGCCTTATCGTACAATGTATCTCGATCTCAAGCCATTGATCGATCTATTGAGTATCCAAGATAATGACTAACAACTCCCCAAAAAACTAAAGCCCTTTTCCGTTGTTGCGGGAAAAGAGCTTTAATTTATTATTAACCTGGCACCGAGCTATTTTACCGGGCAGTGACCCGCCGAGTATCTTCGCCATAGCAACGTTTAACAACCGAGTTCGGGATGGATCGGAGTGGTTCCATTACATCATAAGCACCAGGAAAGCTTTGAAAACTTTAAATCCTGTGTCTGCGTTAAGTTTGATGCGCTGCATCTCTTTCGCTCGACCTAATTACATTACCAAGCTTTCCCCAGTTTGTCAACCCCTTTGTGAAAAGTTTTTTTTGGATGATGTCATGGAGTCGCATGAGGGGCGAGAAACCGGGTTTTTACGACAATAGTTTCTGGGAGTCGAAGCGCGTCAGCCCTATCACAAATCCAAAAAAGCGGCATCGGTTCCCTGTTCTCGGCGAATCTTGCCGTCCTTTACAAACCACGCCACAACCTGCTTAACTGTTAATTGTTCGATCGCCCCTCCAACTTCCACAGCAATTTGCCTCAACGGTCGCAAAGACGCAACCACCAAATTGGTAAAAAAGTTTTCAAAACTAGCATCAACTTGAATTGACTGCCGAATACTCTCATCATTCTTAATCCAATCCATCACCTGCTGGTTAGACACCTCAGTTATCGGCCTCCCAGTCTCCCCAGCAATTTGCTTGAGCACCCTCAAAGCATAAATTGCCAACCGCGCCGAAAACTTTTCCTTCGATGACAGCAGCGCCATATCAACTTCCGCGCACTCTTCCGGCTTTAAAAAATCTGCTAGCGGTTCCATATAAAAAAATTGGTAATGAGTAATTGATAATCGGTAATTAGTAATTGATAATTGTTACTACTGTCAACTGTCAACTGTCAACTGTCAACTGTCAACTGTCAACTGTCAACTGTCAACTGTCAACTGTCAACTGTCAACTGTCAACTGTCAACTGTCAACTGACTTCTTTCGAGCAATAGAATAACCGCAGCGCTGTTCCCCATCAATAATCCAGTGAGTCCGCTCAACAGTACAATCCGGCAACACAGCAGCAAACATTTCCAACTCATTGCCGCAAACACTCGGAAAAGTTTCAGCAACATTAGAAATCGCGCAGTTGTGTTCCATCAACACAAATCGATCGCCTATTTCCACATCTACAGATTCTACAGGATAATACTCAGCCATATAACCTTCAGCCCTGCGGAGTTCCACCAACTTAGTCACCCGCTCTTGTAGCGAGCCCTCACCCACCAACCGGCGGTACTCCGTGGCCTTGCGCTGCCACTGTTTTTGCAGGATACTAATAACTTGCTCGCGGCCGACAGTTTCCGCCAACGTATCCAGGAAAGACAACGCAAAATCGCCGTAACGATTCGGGAAGCGATCGCGCCCCAGACTGGTAAGCTCATAAATATGCTGCGGTCGCCCCATACCAGCCTGAACCGACTGATACCGAATTGCGCCCTCCGCCTCCAAATCCTTCAAGTGACGGCGAATCGCTTGCGGGCTAATATCCAAAGACTCCGCCAACTCAAGAGCCGTCCCCTGACCCCCCTTGAGCAAATATTGCAGGATGTCTTGTTTCGTGGAAGTCTGCTGAGTCTGCATCATCTTCACAAAAAAATATTAATTTGACTTTGACAAGATCGCTGTTGTTAATGTAGCTTAAAATAATAGTAAAGCAACAGACTTGTTGTTTAACTTAACCGAGCAGTCCAGCAGAATCCGCTCAAGCCCAGACAGGGATTGCCCCGTCTGCCATCTTTGAGAGAATTATCTAGAACACTGAACACGCAAAATAATGAGTTCTACCACAGCCCAAACCCTAGTCAACCAGCCCTACAAATACGGTTTCGTCACCGACATCGAGTCAGACACCATCCCCCGCGGCTTGAGCGAAGATGTAGTGCGGCTAATTTCCTCCAAGAAAAACGAACCGGAATTCCTGCTGCAATTTCGCCTCAAAGCATACCGCAAGTGGCTGACCATGACCGAGCCAACCTGGCCTCATGTCAACTATCCGGCGATCGACTACCAAAACATTATCTACTACTCCGCCCCAAAACAAAAGCCCAAAAAGCTCAACAGTTTGGCCGAAGTAGACCCGACACTATTAGAAACCTTCGAGAAATTGGGAATTCCCCTATCCGAACAAAGACGACTGGGAAATGTCGCCGTAGATGTTGTTTTCGACAGCGTTTCAATTGCCACAACCTTTAGAGAAAAGCTAGCCAAAGACGGCGTTATATTCTGTTCCATCACAGAAGCCGTCAAAGATTATCCCGAACTAATCGAAAAATATCTTGGCACTGTTGTACCAGTCGGCGACAACTTTTTCGCAGCCCTCAACTCCGCCGTATTCACCGACGGTTCCTTCGTTTTCATTCCCAAAGGCGTAAAATGCCCAATGGAATTGTCAACTTATTTCCGCATCAACAACGAAGATTCCGGCCAGTTCGAGCGCACCCTAATTATCGCAGAAGAAAACAGCTCTGTGTCTTACTTGGAAGGTTGCACCGCGCCCATGTTTGACACCAACCAACTGCACGCCGCTGTCGTGGAATTGGTAACAATGGATAATGCCGACATCAAATATTCCACAGTGCAGAACTGGTACGCCGGTGATGCCAATGGTAAAGGCGGCATTTACAACTTTGTGACAAAGCGCGGCTTGTGTCAAGGAGTCAATTCCAAGATTTCTTGGACGCAAGTAGAAACAGGTTCCGCGATTACCTGGAAATATCCCAGTTGCGTCTTAGTCGGCGACAACTCGGTAGGTGAATTCTATTCAGTAGCGCTAACAAACCACAAACAGCAAGCTGACACCGGAACTAAAATGATCCACGTCGGCAAAAACACTCGCAGCACGATTATTTCCAAGGGAATTTCGGCGGGAAATTCTTCTAACAGCTATCGCGGCTTAGTAAAAATGGGGCCTAGTGCTAAAGGTGCTCGGAATTATTCTCAGTGCGATTCGATGCTGATTGGCGATAACGCTCAAGCGAATACTTTCCCTTATATTCAAGTGCAGAATCATACTGCTAAAGTGGAACACGAAGCCTCTACTTCTAAAATTGGGGAAGAGCAATTGTTCTTCTTCGCCCAGCGGGGAATTTCCGCAGAAAATGCTATTTCGATGATGATTAGCGGTTTTTGTAAGGATGTTTTCAATCAGTTACCGATGGAATTTGCTGCGGAAGCTGACAAGTTGTTGAGTCTGAAGTTAGAAGGAAGTGTCGGGTAATTTACCCTCTTTAAGGGGCAGAGCTCATTGCTGGCAACGTAACGTCAAACCGACAGTCCGGCAAGGGTTGAAACCCCTGCCTCAAAGTTAAAGTCCTCTTAAGAGGACTAATGAGTTTAAAAATTTTCTTCTCAGTCCTCTTCAGAGGACTTAAGCTTTGAGACAGGGAATTCATTCCCTGGTGGACTATCGGTTTAACGTTAAGTTGTCACCAATGGGCAGAGCCTAGGAACGAGAAGAAAAAACTGTAAAGTGCATTGAGGAAAAGGAAAAAAAGAGATGATTGTTGAAAATAGTCAAGTGGTGTTATCTGTCCGCGATTTAACTGCGAATGTGGAAGATATCCAAATCCTTAAGGGTTTGAATCTGGAAATTAAATCGGGTGAAATTCACGCGATTATGGGTCCGAACGGTTCAGGGAAAAGCACCTTATCCAAAATATTAGCCGGCCATCCTGCTTATACGGTGACGGGCGGAGAAGTTACTTTCCTGGGACAGAATCTCCTGGAATTACCGCCGGAAGAACGTTCTTTAGCAGGCATATTTCTAGCTTTCCAATATCCTTTGGAAATTCCGGGCGTTAGCAATGTCGATTTCCTGCGCGTGGCTTACAATGCTCACCGCAAACATCGCGGTTTGGAAGAGTTGGATGCTTTTGATTTCCAAGATTTAATCGAGGATAAGCTGGATGTTGTGAAGATGAATCCGACTTTCTTGAGCCGCAGCGTCAATGAGGGTTTTTCCGGCGGCGAGAAAAAGCGGAATGAGATTTTGCAAATGGCACTTTTGGAACCGAAGTTAGCTATTTTGGATGAGACTGATTCGGGTTTGGATATCGATGCTCTCAAGATTGTCGCCGGCGGCGTGAATCAGTTGTCAACTGCTGAAAATTGTATGTTGGTGATTACTCACTATCAGCGGTTGTTGAATTACATTATTCCTGATTTCATTCACGTCATGGAAGCTGGTAGAATTATCTTGACTGGCCCGAAAGAGTTGGCGCTGGAATTGGAAGAACGCGGTTATGACTGGGTTGTGGAAGAGGAAGCAGCAGGAGTTGGCGCGCGATGATTAATACGCAAGTTGCTACTAGGGAAATGTTTTTGGCTGATTTGGTGAATCAGTGCGGTAATTTGGAGGCTGCTAATAGCGAAAGTTCGGCTTACGGGTTGCAGGATTTGCGGGATGCGGCGACTGAATATGTGCTTGCTGCGAATTTTCCGACTGTGAGGGATGAAGAATGGCGGTTTACAGATTTGTCATCGCTTTTGCAAACCCAGTTTAATGTGCCCCAGAGCAATCAGTCAGCAATTAAGTTGTCTGATATTACTATGCCTGTGAAAGACAAGAACGATTTACCTTTAAGATTGGTATTTGTCAACGGTGTTTATGCGCCGGATTTGTCAACGGGGAATTTGCCGGACTTTTATGTGGGTAATCTATCCAACGTACCGGAAAAATATCAGGCGCGCATCACCGATGTTTTGAGCAAGCACAGCCAACAAACGGAAGTTTTTACAGCGCTGAATACTGCGGGTTTGGCAGATTCTGCGGTGGTGTTCGTACCGGCCAATATGTCCGTCGAGCGGCCGATTCATTTACTCTTCCTGACCGCACCAGGCGCATCTCCGACGATGTGTCAGCCACACTGTGTGGTTATAGCAGAGCCTGGAAGCAATGTCACCCTGGTTGAGGATTACGCAACTATTGGTAATGTCGCTGCATTTACAAATGCTGTGACGGATGTTGTTGTCGGCGAAAATGCTGCTGTGAATCACGTTCGACTCCAGCGCGAAGGTTTGAATGTGGTTCATATTGGCAAAAGTGCGATCGCCCAATCTCGCAACAGCAGCTATACTTGTCATGCTATCAGCTTGGGCGGCAAAATATCGCGGCACAATTTAGAAGTATTTCAAGGCGGCGAAGGCACCGAAACAACTCTAAACGGCTTAACCGTAGCCTTTGGCGAACAATTGTCTGATACTCACAGTTTAATTGATTTCAATCATCCCCACGGCACAAGTCGCCAATTGCACAAGTGCATTATTGGTAACAAAGCTCGCGCTGTATTTAACGGCAAAGTTTTTGTTCGCAAAGCCGCGCAATTGACAGATGCCGGACAGTTGAGCCGGAATTTGTTGCTGTCGCCCAGAGCGCGCGTTGATACCAAACCGCAGTTAGAAATTGTGGCGGATAACGTTAAATGTTCCCACGGTGCAACTGTCAGCCAGTTAGAAGATGATGAACTTTTCTACTTGCAAAGTCGCGGCTTAAATTTAGAAAGAAGTCGCTATTTGTTGATTGATGCTTTTGCGGCGGAAATTCTCAATATGTTGCCGATTATTGGGGTGGCGAAAATGCTTTCTACCTGTGTGGCTATGCAAGAATAACTGATACAAACAGATGAGGACACAGCAGTGCTGTGTCCCTACCTTGCACCTTTAATAAAGAGGTGAACCGCAGATTTAAGGCAGATAAACACAGATAAACGCAGATGAATTTCAAGAATTGAGAGCGAATGAATTCGAGAGGTATAATGGAATAATACCCAACTTTGTAAACAACTAACTTCTCATTATTAACTTCGGAAATTATGACACTTATTCAAGAAAAAACCCTAGCCTCAAAAGTTCGCCGCGACTTCCCAATTTTGACCCAAAAAGTCAACGGCAAACCACTAATTTATTTAGACAACGCAGCTACTTCTCAAAAACCCCTAGCTGTGCTCAATGCTTGGCGCGATTACTACGAACAATACAATGCCAACGTCCACCGCGGCGCTCACACTCTCAGCGCTAAAGCGACTGATGCTTACGAAGGTGCGAGAGATAAAATTGCAGCGTTTATCAATGCGGCTTCGAGACAAGAAATTGTTTACACTCGCAACGCCACCGAAGCGATTAATTTGGTTGCTTATTCTTGGGGTTTGAGCAATCTGCAAGCGGGAGATGAAATTATTCTGTCGGTGATGGAACACCACAGCAATCTGGTTCCCTGGCAAATGATTGCTCAAAAAACTGGTGCGGTACTCAAGTTTGTTGAATTAACCGAAACTAACGAGTTTGATTTGGCACAGTTCAAAACGCTGGTTTCAAACAAAACTAAGTTGGTTTCAATAGTTCACGTTTCCAATACCTTGGGCTGCATCAATCCAGTTAAAGAAATCTGCGAAATTGCCCACAGTTTCGGCGCAAAAGTTTTAATTGATGCTTGCCAAAGCGTGCCGCACATGGTAATAGATGTGCAAGCAATGGATTGCGATTGGCTAGTTGCTTCCGGTCATAAAATGTGCGCTCCGACTGGTATCGGTTTTCTGTACGGTAAACTGGATTTGCTTAGAGAAATGCCTCCGTTTTTTGGCGGCGGTGAGATGATTGCTGATGTGTTTCTCGAATATTCTACCTATGCTGATTTGCCACACAAGTTTGAGGCGGGGACTCCGGCAATCGGGGAGGCGATCGCCCTTGGTGCCGCAATCGACTATCTTAGTAACATTGGCATGGCTCAGATTCACGCCTGCGAAGCCGAATTGACGGCTTATCTGTTCCAACAATTGCGACAAATTCCACAGATTAAAATTTACGGGCCGCAACCAGACAGCAACGGCGAAGGTAGGGCCGCGCTAGCATCATTTACTGCGGGAGAACTTCACCCTCAAGACTTGTCTACCATGTTAGATCAAGATGGGGTCGCGATTCGTTCCGGGCATCACTGCACGCAACCTTTGCACCGCTATCTTGATATCTCATCTACTGCCAGAGCGAGTTTGTATTTTTACAATACTTATGAGGAGATTGATGTGTTTGTGAAAGCGTTGAAAGAGACGATCGACTTTTTCAGTTAGATTATGGGGTAAGCTTTGTGGGGTGGGTATTTGCCCACCCCCCACTTAGTAATATGATAAATCTCAGGTTCACTGAAGATATGAGGTCATGTTAGTGGCAGTGGAACGACTCACTTGTTCAGTAAAATGCCCACCTTCGTAATGACTTCCTTTTCCGTGACTATTGCTACCACCTTTTCGGTGACTTCCTTTTCGATTTGCTGCCTCAGCAGATGTTATAAACAAAGATGAAGCCAACAGGATTATCAAGCTGAAAACTAAAACCTGTTTGAGAAACTTCAGCATAAAAAATTACTCCTTTTATTGCGATATACTTTAGCATAACTAAGCTCAGAAGTCAATCAAAATCGAGTATCTTTATTCAATACGGTAAAATAGAGATTGATCGCAATCCCAAATCCCAAAACCAGAACGTAATCTGGTAAAATTGAGCTATCAACCCAAAGGAAAGGCAAAAATACAAACTGTGTTTGATGAACTAGCTGCATATAGACACAGCCTCGGTTTACCACTGGCTGGCAGCGAAACCGATAAATCAACCATAGCTAAACTAGAAATAGCGGGTCAAAGTTTTTTTGGCATCAACTCTGGCAGCAACCCGAATCGTCGGCAAATAACCTTTAATGTCAATCCTATCACCAAAACCCACGCTGAAGCCGATGCTTTTCAACAAGCAGCCGATGCGGGAATTAGAGGAGGTAAAGCACGTTTGATTTGCGATCGGGAACTTTGTGCAGCCTGCGGCTTAAGAGGCGGAGTAAACTCTATGGCTTGGCAGTTAAATATAGAAAAATTAGAAATTATTACTCCCAGTGGAAGTAAAACAATAACCGTTAACCCCCCAAATAGAAGGAGGCAATAATGTTTGTGTTAAACCTATCAGCAGAAAATTGGGTTGGCAACCAGGAGGAAGGTGATTTAATAGAAAGTCCTACTTGGAGTCAAATAGAACAAGCCATTCGCGAGTTAGATGGGAAAAGTAAGACTTTAGTTACCTTGGGTGCAGATGACGAGTGTTATATGAGCATTGGTGGCGGCGAATCCGGCAAATATATTGTTAACACAACCTTTGATAACGTTAGCTTCCATAATTTAGTAGATCCATCAAAACCAGATGCAATAGAAAAGCTATTTGTCGGTGGACAAGAAGGTAATTATTCTGCCAGGATGTGTGTAAATTTAGAGACAACACTGTTGGCAGCTCAAACATTTACAGTATCAGGAGAACTTCAAAAATCATTGTCTTGGGAAGAAGAGAAAGAATTAGTAATGCTTTAATAAAACAATATTTAACATAACCTATAGCCTTTCTCAGAAAGATGAGGTACTATCCGGCATAGGGCATAGGGCATAGGGCATAGGGCATAGGGCATAGGGCATAGGGCTATCCTCACTTTTTTGAGAACCGCTATAAGTTAAGTGCGATAAGTCTTTCCTCCATCCGCGTCTATCCGCCTACATCTGCGGTAAAAAAAAGACTTGTCGCCCAACTAAAACTCTCTCATCTCAGGATGGATAAACTGATAGCCAGCCGCCTTAATCTTTTGATTCGACACCCTCGCATTATAAGGCCGCACGCTAGGACTTCCATCCCAAGAAACTTTAGGCAGATTGTGACGTTCAAAAATACGATCGACTAATTCGCGACTCGATAGCGACACATCCCCAACTAAATTGTAAATTCCCTGCAATCGATTGTCCAAAGCAAAGGTTAATCCCCCAACAATATCATCCCGATGCACCCAATTTGTAGCATCTTCCCCCGCACCGGGACGAGTGGTTCCAGCCCAGCCTCCAAAGATTTTAACTAATTCTCGTCCAGGCCCGTAAATGCCACCCAAACGGAGAATACAAACTTGCAGATTTGGACTCGATGCTGCTAATAAAACTCGTTCAGTTTCGGCGAGAATTTCACCGTTGGGATTGGCTGGTTGCACGGGCGATTCTTCGTTTACCAGTTTACCTTGTCGATCGCCATACACAGAATAAGTACCCGTATAAATCACCTGCTTGACTGTCGGTACTTGCTGTAAAACTGATACCAAAGTTGTCGCAGTCTCTAAGTAACTTTCCCGATAAGCATGAGGATTTGGAGCACCGACGCACAGCATAACAGCATCTTGGTCTTGCAGTAAACTGGTGATCGCACCTGCATCATTTCCCTTAACTACAGCCACCCGCTGGGCGACACCCTCCAATTCACCTACTCGGCTCGCTGTCGTAGTTGTCGCCGTCACGGTACAATCAGATTTACCGCCTAAATGTCGGGCTGTCGCAGTACCCACATAGCCACAGCCGACGATCGCAACTTTCATCAAAAATTCTCCATTGTGTCATACCCTCTAAGATTATTGCCGGTTTTTGCGATCGATTCGAGGCGAGTTTTGTGGTACGATCTAGAGCGTCGTGATCGATAGAAGTTGCATCATGTCCGAGAGAGATATTTTTGCCACATCCTCAGAAAGCGAACTTTTAGCTTTTTATGGAGCTTTGTTTGCGATCGCAGCCGCCGATGGTTCCGTTGATATTGACGAACTAGATTTGTTGTTTAAAACCATCAATTTAGACAAATTTTCTGACTCTGCAAAGACTCAAATCCAATCCTACACAACCAGCCCCCCATCACTCAGCGACTGTTTGCAAACACTGGGCCAGTCAAAAGAACCGCTGCGCTTGGGAGTCATGTATTTTTTAATAAACATTACTTGGGCAAATAAGACGCTGCATCCCGCAGAAAGCGAGGCGATCCAATCAGCAAAAAAACTGCTGGCGGTTTCCGATTTGCAAATCCAAGCCATGCAGGAATTCATCGCAGACCTGAAACAAATACGGGAAGCCGCCCCCAATAAAAATCAGGCATCAGCATCTTTCAATTCTGCTATTTCCCAGCTCAAAAATAAGGGCATTCCTCTCGATTTGATCGACAGAAAAGGAACCACAACCAACCTCAGCAACCCCTCTATTAACTATTCAGATGAAAGTTTTTGGGTTAAACTTCAAAACTTTGCTTTAACCGCAGGAAGAGAAGTAGTTGAAAAAGCTTTGATTCTCTACTATACGGCCCAGAACCCAAACGTGCCTGCTTGGGCAAAAGGAGTTATAGTTGGAGCTTTGACCTATTTTATATCTCCTGTCGATGCCATTCCCGATATATTAGTCGGCATCGGATTTACAGACGATTTGGGAGTATTGCTGGCGGCAATAGCTACTGTTTCAGTATACATTAATGCTGATACTAAACAACAAGCCAAACAAAAAATGAAAGATTGGTTGGGTCAATAATATTATGTCCGGTTGAGCGTTTTGTGGTGTCGGCATCGGAATTATACTATAATCTGAATAATATAGCTGTTTTCAATCGGATCAAATAAAGGACACGGCGCTGCGTGTCCCTACCCAATATCTGTAATTCACTCTACTGAAAACTTGATTATTGTGGATTTTCAGTCTTTAAGCGGCTTACCGTCTCGATTCACAATACGGCTTTCACCATCCTTAGCCGTGACATTTTCATAAACTCCTTCATCCCGCTTCACGTACTTGCTGAAACCCGAATTTTTATAATCGGTGTCGGATGTCGGCTTCATCAACCTCGGAGCGCTCAGCAAACGGCGCACCGGAGCATCTGCGGGAGTCTCCCCGGGTTCGCACTTAGCCAACTCGCACAGTTGGCCCCAAGTCGAAACTTCCAGGTTCATGCTGTGCCAAACTTCTAACTGCTGGTTGTTTTCGGGACACAAATAATCGTATACAGGCATACTAAGAATCTCGTTTGCAACTACTAAAATTACTAATTGCACGGTTATTGAGAATATTATAGCTCAACCTTACTAAAAATTCAAGCCCAAAAATCAAACTTTACTATTTTTAACGGTTGTTAAAACACTAAATCAGCTATATTATTAACCCAGTGTGCTTGCTCCCGGATGCGATCGAGACAAAGCCCAAAAGTACCCTACCCTGAAATCCTCTGACTCGATCGAACGATCGCACGATCGACGGCTAGCAAATGCCCGCAAGACTTCCCTGAATGCCGTCAAAGGATCGATCGTCAATTTCAGACTGCACCCAAATCACAAATTCTAGGTTTCAAGTTTATTCATCTACTCACCAGCGAGGATTTACCGATGAGCGATTTCAAAGTTACACCAGAAGTAGAGCTGAACACAGCTCAAATGTTGGAGCGATACCAACTGCAAGACGAGACAATTCTGTGGCGTTGGGCAAAACTGCACGGTATCAACAGCACTCGCGGTTTCTTCTATCCCGGTGAAGTGGATTTGATGGATCACGCTCACCACCATCTCTACAATTTAGGAATGAGTATTGCTGACTACCAAAGTCTTTTAGACAGACGCCGCAGCCATTCCCCGACACCGGGCGACCAAAATAAAACAGTAGCAAGTCAAGTTGCTGACGAAGCATACGATGCCATAGAAACGCTAACAGATCAGTATGCTGAAGCTATTGATTTAATGGGAGAACGTATAGCAGACCATTTCATCGATGAACTCGATTTATCTGTGATGAGGCACCTTTCTAAAAAAGTGCAAGACCGCCGAACTCTCAACGGTCAAACTAAAAAGCCTAACCGTTTTCTCCAAGTGATTAAAGCTGTGTTGCAACCGAGCAGCGAAAATACGCTTCTGGTTCCCAAAAAAGAGAATGACTCTAGTTTAGAATTAGAACAGCATCATCGGCTCGGCTAGTCGCCGATGTTTTTGAAAGACTAATAGACTTTTTGTTCAATTTACTGGTCAATCTTACTAAAAATCAGACCCGAACCTTCCCCTTTTCAAGGGGAGGGATCAAGAGTCACATTTTTGATATTATGAAACGGAATAGAAGAAAATAAATTGAGATTTCCCAGAAGTCTAAATTACTTTTCAACTGATGTTGGGTTTCGCGACGAAACCAAACCTAATATAACTAGGGACAGATTGCGCGATCGCCAAAATTAAAGATAATATCTGCTTAATCGAACCAGTCAACCTCGCCCAAGGTAAAAAAATGATTAAATCCTGGATGGTAATTGGAGGCGTCGCCTTGATAGTAGCACTAGCAGCTAACTTCATCCCCCCCAGCGACATTCAATGGTTCAACCGCTTGCAGCGTCCGAGATGGCTAGTATTTGAAAAAGCAATTCCCCTAATTTGGACAGTAATTTTTATTTGTGCAGCTTGGTCAGCAGTGATTGTTTGGGAAAAAGAACCAGGAACTCAGGAGACTTGGTTAAGAATGGGTTTGTACCTGCTTTTAGAAATAGTAACTATGTCTTACACGTCGGTTATGTGCAAAGTTAGGAGCCTAAAAGTCGGCACAATAATCGGCGGAACGGGCGCTATTTTAAGCGTGTTCCTAGCTTTAAGTGTGTTGCAAGTTGCGGAGCCAGCCGCCCTGTTATTGCTGCCTTACATACTTTGGAGTCCGATCGGCACTTACACCACTTGGGCAATGATGCACCTCAATCCAGCGGATGTTTAATTGATCTAAAAATAAAGGGTAATTGGTAATTGATAATTGATAATTAGGAAAAAGGTAATGGCTAAGCTGTACCTCACCCAATTGAAAACTGCTATAGCCAGCCTCCTATCAATTGTGAACTTTCTGTTGTCTCTCTTCTCTTCTTTTTCTTCCTTCGCGCCCTACCCTACGGGAACAGCTTCGCCGAACGCGTCTTCGCGGTTCGTTAAAATAGATATTCTCTGATTCTTATCGCGTGGGGCGGGTTTATTTAAATTGTTTGCAATGTGAGGATTATTTGTAAACCCACCCCTAGAAGTTGATTGAGAATGATGCTTGATGTGAGTTAAAACTCACATCAAGCACTAATTCTCAGACTTTAAACCCCCCGCCCAATGTCGGGCAAACCAGTTAACCTAGCGACTGCCAGAGCTGGTCGGAGGCTCGGTTTCTGGCGGTTCAGGAGGGGGAGATTCAGTATCGGGAGGGTTCAGCGACTCCTCCCAAACTTTGATTTGCGATCGAGCTTGCTCAAAAGCCCGAGTACCGGAGGGAATTTTCTTCAAAGTCGCGATCGCCCCAGCCAGATCCGACGACGACTCTTCCACACCAAGCGCCAAAATTCGCTGGCTCCACTCATCAATCGCCTCACTCGCCTGCCACCGGAGCGAACTCGACTCGGGAACCTGAAGGGCCAGCGCAATAGCCGTTTGCAGAGCCTCCGCAGTCCCCGCTCGGGCCGTCTGACGGGCGTTCTGCAAACCTTGCTCGCCTTGAAATTGAGCCTCCCAAGTCCGAATGTTCGATCGAGCTTCCTCATAAAGCACCCGTCCCGATCGAATCCGGCGGGCCATCTCAATTGCCCCCGCCACATTGCCGCCCGCCGCTAGCTGCTGAGCTCTATCCAAAAACGGCTGGTCAACAAGCCGCTGTCTCCTCTCGATCCAAGCTTGAATTTTGGTTTGAGCTTCCACGTAAAGCGCCCTACCTCTAGCGATCCGAGAAGCTTGAGCAACGGCCGCTTCCAGAGCATTCGGATCGCCCGTACTTGCCAAATCGTTCGCTCTTTGCAAATACGGACTGTCTTCCAGCAGCTCGATTTGACGGCTCAAGCTGCTAATTTGACTGCGAGCTTCCGAAGCGCGGGGATTTGATTGGGGGACTGTTTGCAATTGCGCGATCGCAGCCCTCAAGTCATTTACCCCACCCGACGCCGCCAGCCTGCTTGCCAAATCCAAAACTTTCACATCAGCCATTTCTTGTTGCCAGCGGCCGACTAAATCTTGAGCTTGTTTGTATAAAGGGCGCCCGGACTTCAACTTTTGAGCAATCTCGATCGCCTTGGATAAACCCTCAACAGAGCCAGTCAAAGCCTGAGAAGTAGCATTCGCCAACTCATTAAAATCTTGTACTTGTTCCCTTAAATTTGCCGACTCTGGAATCTTGTTAGCGATCATGATCGCCTCCTGCCAATCCCCTGCCTGCAATCGTTTTTGGGCGATCTCCAAAATTTTCTTGCTAAATTCCGCGATCGCCTTATTGGCAGCTTGATACAAATAACTGTTTTGACCAATTCCCTGAGCCAGCTTAATCCCCGTCACCAGATTGTCGAGACCTCCCTCGGAGGCTGTATTCCGGGCTTTTAGCAACTTATTGCCCTCAGCCCGAGTCGTCTGAATTAGCTTAGTCAATTCCTCGTACTTAGCCGATTCCCAGAAAGTATTTCCCAAATCCAAAAGCAGAGTAGCTTGGCTGAAAGCCAGCGTCCACTCTTCCTGACGCAAGTGGTCTTCAGCCGTGCGGTAAATTTTCTCTGCATCGCTCCATATCGACTGCCACTTTTCAATCTGCTTTTCCACCGTCGGGTAAGCAGGAACGTTTTTAGGAACCTTGCGAGCGAGCGCAATCGCCTCCTCCAGCTTTCCTTCTTGGAAAGTAGCATTTCCCAGCCTGAGAATATCCTCCGACCACCGATCTATTTGAGTGTTAATTCTCGGCCGCAACGGATGGTCTTGTGGCAAAGCATTCACTAATTCGATCGCCCTGAGCAAATCATCCGCCGTCCGCTTGCTTGCTGCTTCTTGAGCACAAAAAAAGCGATCGTTAGCAGAAGCCGTTGGCCAAAAAATCTTTGAGCAATTGGACTGCGATGTCAGGTTGAGTAAAGACGCAAGTGCCACAAACCCCATACCCACCGATAGCATCAAACTCAGCGCCAGCCAAAACTGCCACTTATTCGACCAGTTCCGCCAAAACGGATTGTGTTCCCCCGGCGGCTGCGAGTTTTCCCCAGACAAATTCGGCGGTAGTTCCAGATGCCCTCCCGGCAGTTTTCCCGAAGTAACCAACTCTCGGAGCTCTTTAAGTCGTTCAGCCCGGTTTTTCCTTGCTGGTAAGCGCACCAGCGACGAAGTATCCTTTGTTGACTCCAAGGATTCTGATGCAGACCAACGGCCTGGTATTTTGCGATCTTGACTCATATCCTCACCACAAACAGCAACCAGCTAGCGTTAGTTATTTAAAAACTGCGAGCGCTGCTATCAACTGCTCTATAAAATGTATTCATCACTTTTACATACTCCCGTCGGCCCCAGACTGCAAGAGCCGATCGCCAAACCGCCAAAATCAAAATTTTGTGATTAGGTAATTGATAATGCGTAATTGGCAATTGGTCAAGGCCGTCATCCCTAACTCGCACTCAATAGAGCCAATTACACATTATCGTCTCAAGAACCGGAGTTTGATCGCAAATCGCCGATCAGTTCCGCAAGTTGGTCGCTATTAGCTTTGTAAACCTCGTTGCAGAAATGGCACGTAGCCTCAGCCCCCCCATCTTTTTCAATCATGTCTTGGAGTTCCGCTTCGCCGAACATTTTCAGAGCTCCCAAAACTCGATCGAACGAACAGCCACAGTGAAAGCGCACCATCTGAGTTTCCGGGAAAATTTCCAGCCCCATATCTCCCAATAACTCTTCGAGAATCTGGTGCAGCGTTTTACCTGATCGCAGCAGTGGCGTAAAGCCCGACAATTCAGCAACTCTAGATTCTAAAGTTTGCACCAATTTTTCGTCCGTTGCCGCCTTCGGCAGAACCTGCAACAGCACACCCCCAGACGCTTGTAC
>Ga0163154_10005054_pt1 | contig 17015 bp, 15 predicted proteins | sample OliLakLV19MP9P1_FD_148649 | JGI IMG/M metagenome (GOLD analysis project Ga0163154, IMG submission 148649) | Freshwater microbial mat bacterial communities from Lake Vanda, McMurdo Dry Valleys, Antarctica - Oligotrophic Lake LV.19.MP9.P1 | ecosystem: Environmental > Aquatic > Freshwater > Lake >... | reverse complement strand
CGCCTGACCAAAGTCAATTATAACTATGGCAGCGGTTTTTTTGGCGCGTGTGGCCTGAGTGCCGGAGATTGGGGGATCGTTGTCTATAAAGCGGGCAACAAGGACACCAACCCTGGCGATCAGGGCGCGCATCAGGTTCGTGTGCGCCTGAGTGGCACCCCCGGCGAAGTCGTGTATGTCAAATTTCGTGCCATTGACTTTGATGTTCCACCTCCACCGCCAACCCCATTACCAAGCCCATACGATGGCCAGTGGTCTGGCACAATCTCCGGCAAAACAGCTGGCGACCAGGATTTCAATGGGCGCTTCCGCATGGAGGTTCGGGCAAATGCAATCTACCGTATTTCTATCGATGGCCCTTCCTGCCTGTTTGAAACCTACCCAAATGCCAGGATTAACGACAATAATGCATTCGCGACATCTGGCTCACCAACCAACCCGGCAGCAGGCACCGATAATAGCATTCAGTACACCATTACTGGTACGTTCTCGTCTTCTAGCAAAGCTGGCGGTCAAGTCAATGCCAACCAGAATGGCGGATCGTGCATTATTGCCAACTGGAACGCAACGAAATAGGTGATAGGTCTGCATGCATATCGTCTGGCTGGATGCATTCCATGGCGGTTCACACGCCGCGGTGGCCCAAGGGTTCGCCAAGCATAGCCACCATCGTGTAAGTATTGTTGCGCTGCCAATCGATGGTGGCTGGCGATGGCGCATGCGTGGCGCTGCAATCACATTCGCACGAATGCTGCGCGAGCGCCCAGAATTATGTACTGCTGATCTGATCGTCGCCACCGACATGCTCGACCTTGCGACGTTCCTGGGGCTGATGCGCGATCTGCTCGCTCACACGCCAGTGGCTGTGTATATGCACGAAAACCAGTTGACCTACCCGCTGCCGCCTGGCCGCAAGCTCGATCTGACCTTCCCCTGGATCAACTATACATCTGCGCTTGCCGCCGATGCAATCTTCTTTAATTCTGAATTTCATCGCGGTGCCTTTTTGCAGGCCCTACCAGGCTTACCAGGCCGATTTCACGATTACCGTGAACACGCGGAGTTGGCGACGATCACGCACAAAACAGAAGTCCTGTACCCTGGATTGGAACTAGGCCCATTTGATCTCGAAAGCGACGCGCCAGTACGCCAATCTACTGGTATTCCGACGATTCTATGGAACAGCCGTTGGGAGTATGATAAAGCGCCAGAGGCGTTTTTCGCGGCATTGCAGCAGTTGGAGCAACGCCAGATCGAGTTTCGGGTGATTGTGGCGGGCGAACATATTGATCCACAGGAGCCGCATTTTGTGGCAGCCCGCGAATGGCTCGCGCCACGCTGCCTGTGGTGGGGCTATGCACCCGATGCAGCGGCCTATCGGGCATTGCTGCAGCAGGCCGATATTGTTATCAGCACTGCGGTACAGGAATTTTTCGGAATTGCCATTCTCGAAGCCATGGCCGCTGGTTGTGTTCCGGTTCTGCCGCGCCGCCTGAGCTACCCTGAGATTATTCCCACCGAACTGCATGCGCTATGCCTGTATGATGATCAGGCCAGCCTGGTTGAGCGCTTGATTGCGACCATCCACGATCTGGATCGTATCCGCCAGCACGATATACCTGCCATCGCATCCCGTTTTCGTTGGGAACAACAGGCTGCTCGCTATGATGCTGCCTTCGAGCGCGTTATTGGCAACTACCGGCATGATTGACGCACCAACAGGACCTCGGTATAATGCCCGACACTCGATTATCGGGGTTGTAGTGGGAGTTGGGAATGGTCAAATACGCGTGCGACGCTTGATCCATCTCGTTTTCATTCTGTGCTTGATCAGTTCATCGCTGATCAACCAGCCATACCAAACGCACGCCGCCGATGATGTGGCTCCCGTGCCACTTGGCCTGATGCCATTCGGCGTCAATACGCATCTGGCAACTCGCTATACCGATCTTGCAAGCATCGATACGCCAGCCGATCTGGTTGCGAAAGCTGGTGCTGGTTGGGCCAGGGAAGATATTCACTGGTATCGCATCCAGCCAAGCCCCGATACCTGGGATTGGGAGTTTACCGATGCGGCGATCCGTGCGCTTGTGACGCGCGGGATCAAGGTTGTTGGCGTCATTGGGCACCCGCCTGGCTGGGCCACCCCCGATCCATATGATTCACCTGGTAGCTTTTCCTTCTCTGCGCCCGATACTGAACGGTTTGCCGCGTTCGCCCAGGCCGTTGCTGTGCGTTATAGCCGCTATGTGACGCATTGGGAGATCTGGAACGAACCTGATAATCCGGTCTTCTGGAAACCAACCCCCGATCCAGCCGCCTATACTCGCCTGCTTGTTCGCACAGCAACCACGATTCGTAGCAGTGTGCCGGATGCGAAGATTATTATTGGTGGGACGAACCCATTCGATACCCACTTTCTGCGTGGCGTTGCCGAAGCTGGTGGCTGGGCCGCCTTCGATATTCTGGCAATTCACCCCTATATTAACCCGGCCTCACCAGAATCGGGCAATCTGGTTGCTGCTGCCGATAGTGTGCGGGCGTTGACCCATCAGTATGGGGATCGCCCGATCTGGGTGACAGAAGTTGGCTGGACTAGCCGCCCCGATTCGCGCACACCTGGTGCAACCGATGAACAAGCGCAGGCCAATAATCTGGTGCGGGCAACACTCTTGCTCTGGCGATCTGGCGTCGAACAGATCTTCTGGTATACCCTCAAGGATGATCCCGAAGGCGATACCTATGGCATGTTTGCTCTTGGCAGTGGCCGATCCGATTTCTCGCTGCCAAAACCAGCCTATGCAGCATTCCAAACCCTCAATCGGCAACTTAGCGGAGTACAGTATGCAGGAATACGCGATCTCTTTGAACGGACAACTGTGTTGGATTTCGAACAATTCGGCGTGTGGGTTCGTGGCGATCAAAACAATGGACGGTTAGGCCCAACTGATGCCATTCAACATAGTGGCCGTGGTGCTGCATTACTCAGTTATCGCTTCCCAACCCGCGAGAACGATTATGTCGTGTTCCGGCGCGCACCAGCTGCACTCATCCCAGGAACTCCATACGCCATTGGCATGTGGGTATATGGCGATGGTTCAGGCCAATCGCTCAAGATCTGGCTGCGCGATGTTGAAGGCGAGATTCTGCAATACAACCTCGGCCCAGTTGGGCCAGCCAACTGGCGCTTTATGCAGGCTCCAATCGGTGGGAGTGTGGCATCCTGGGATCGGATCACACAAGGCGGCAATGGGCGGCTGGATTTCCCGGCTCGTGTTGAGGGCATTGTGTTGGACGATTCCCCTGATGGTTATATCGGTTCGGGAATGATCTACCTGGATGATATTGTCGCTGTGGGTGGGCCAGAAGCATATGATCTGCGGCTCACACGGGGAAGTGAAGCAATCGACGTACTCTGGTCGCCACAACCAGTGCTCGTCAGTATTGCCAGCCGCAGCGTGAGCGCAACCATTACCGAGCGCGATGGCCAACAGCGGGCGGTGGCTGTGACAAATGGGCGGATTGTTCTTTCTATTGGGCCTGGGCTAACCTATGTGCGCCATGTGCGGTAACACGAACATAGCCGATAGATCGATAAGGGAATGCCAATGCCATTGCTGCGCCGTCATCTTGGTATTCTGAGCGGAGTACCATTTGCCGTATGTTATGGTGTGCTTGCACGCATCGCATTTGGCAGTGAAAACTCATCTGATTTTCTGATCGCGCCGCTCTCTGCCGTGTTTCTTGTGTTGGTGCCAATAGCAGTCGGCGCCCTAGCCGTCTGGTTGACACCAGATGATCGGCGCACGCGCTGGTGGCCAGCACTTGGCATAGCGCTGATTGCATGTGCGCTAGCAATCCTGATCACTGGCCTGTTGGCGATTGAAGCACTGATCTGTATTGCAATGGCAACACCGATCCTCCTACTTGGTGCAGCTATTGGTGGGCTGATCGCTTGTGCTATTGTACGCAAACGCACCAGGGATCGAACGACAATCATCGGGCTGTTACTAGCGCCATTTCTGTTGGCCCCCATTGAGGCGCGCATTCCGATCAGCGATTCATATGGAACTGTCGAAACGCGGATCATGATCGCTGCCGATCCAGCAACCATCTGGCGGACTCTGATCGATGTGCCGCAGATTACACCCGAGGAACGCCGCTATAGTCTGCTGTTCGATGTTCTTGGTGTACCGCGGCCGATCAAGGCCACCCTCGATACCCCTGGGCGGGGCGGCATGCGGCGTGGCTGGTTCGAACACAATCTGACATTCGATGAGCGGATTGTGGATTGGCAGCCACAGCAGCGTATCGGTTGGGCGATCACAATCGGCAATCAAAGCAATATCCCAGCGCCCTGGAACGAAATTGGTGGGCATAGCTTTGCGGTGACTGGCGCGAGCTACTGGATCGAACCGCTTGGCAATAATCAAGTGCTGCTGCACCTCGATAGTACCTATCGCCTTAGCACACACTTCAATGGCTATGGTGCCAACTGGGCCAATTGGGGAATGGGCGAATTCCAGCATGAGGTGCTGCGGATTATCAAGGCCCGTGCCGAGGCTCACATGCCATAGATCATGAACAATCCTGGGTGTTACATAAAAAAATTGTAATAATAGCCAATGGTAAAACGGCTGCAATCCCAACATATCGAGTTCGCTAAAACCATTGACTTCAAGCCGATAGTAGAGCTTGTGAACGCGCAAAAGATAGATTTCTATGAATGCGGTTTGGATTGCATAGAGATCTGTACACATCCTCATTTCCTCATCAATATCATAGATAACAGATTGTATACTAGATGCATCAAGGAAACGATACAGAATGTATGCTCAAGCAGGCACAAGGCCCGATTTGTTTTTCTGCGTCTCAGCACATAGAATCAAGCAAAGATGCTGAATCGAATAAGCGAGGATGCTCATGGAAAACGCAGATTTAAAGCTCGTCCGCACAGGTACACTCTGGAAAATAGCGCAGCTCGGCTTGTGGATCGGGCCACTTGATCTGCTTTTAATGGCAATCACTGCGCTGATGTTCCTTACCAATCAAACCGTTTTATTCTTTCATCTCATCTTTGTCACCCTAACACTTGGCGCATTTATATGGAAGCTCGGCCCATTTGTGGCGCGGGCGAGCTTTTGGGTAACAATTACAACCGGGACTGTGCTTGCAGCAGTGATGAGCAAGCGCACCCAGGGCGACGAGTTGATCGAGATCCCGTTGCTGACGGCCATATTGATCCTTGTTTTTTTGATTGCACGCCGCCGTTCGGAGGCTCAAGAGCAACTTTCAGCACTCCTGGCTGCCGAAAAAGATCACTCCAAACGATTAGAAGATCTTGCAGTATTGAAGGCCGACTTCACCGCCATGGTTGCACACGAGCTTGGGTCGCCACTGTTTGCCATTCGTAGTTTTGCCGACATGCTGGCTTCTGGAAAGCTCAGTGCAGAGGCACAGGATGAAGTGCTGGCAACGATCAAATCGGAAGCCAATGCGATGCACGCAATCGTTATGGACATCCAAAATGCTGCGGCTGTTGAGCGTGATGATTTTGCGATTTCTCCACGGCCTATTGCAATACAGGCATTACTTGCGGATGCTGCTGCATATGCGAAATCCCTACCCGGCAACCACACCGTGATTGTTACAAGTGCGCCGGGCATGTGTGTGATGGCTGATGGGGAACGAATTGGGCAGGTGTTGCGTAACCTGTTGAATAATGCCACCAAATATTCGCTGCCGGATACATCTATCACCATGAATGCGCTACCTGAAGCAGGCCGAATACGGATCGAAATTGCTGATCAGGGTGTTGGCATACATCCAGATGACCTGCCGCGGATCTTCGAGAAATTCGGGCGCGGGCGCGATCTGATTGGGCATACCGTCGATGGTGCTGGCCTTGGGCTGTATCTGTCGCGTCGAATTGTTCGAGCGCATGGGAGCAGTATGCAGGCCGAATCTGTTCCTGGGAAGGGCACTATTTTTTCATTCCAACTTGAGGCAATACGATGATTCGGGTGCTACTGGTCGACGACCACACCGCCATTCGTCAGGCGCTGGCATTCTTGTTTGCACAAGATCAGCATTTCAATGTTGTTGGGCAGGCCGGCACATTGGCAGAAGCACGCATACTGCTCACCGATGTCGATGTTGCTATTGTTGATCTCGATCTTCCAGATGGTAATGGCGTGGATCTGATCCATGATCTGCATGCACAAAACCCCAAAGGAATGGTACTGATATTAACTGCTTCAAGTGATCGATTACACCATGCTCGCGCTGTAGAAGCAGGTGCGGCCGGTGTTATGCATAAATCGGCACAAGCCGCAGAAATTATCGATGCGACTCGCCGCTTGAGTGAGGGCGAATTTCTGCTCACTCCAACCCAGATTATAGAATTGATGCACTTGGCCGGGCAACATCGCGAACAGAATCGTGATGCTCAAAATAGTTTTGCTCGGCTGACACCCCGCGAACGAGAGGTACTACGGGCGCTTGCCCAGGGTTTGAGTGATAAAGAAATTGCTCAACAACTTCAGATCAGCCATGAAACACAGCGAACCCATATTGTAAATTTGCTTGGGAAACTTGGCGTCCATTCCCGCCTTGAAGCACTCGTCTTTGCGCTACGCCATGGGATTGTTACGATTAGTTAGTCTTCTCGTTTCTAGATAGTATTGATTGGTAGGCGCGTTCCGCCTCGTTTCTTTTTGCCTGGGTTTGTTAACCAACCCCATATTCTGTTGTATGATAGTGTCCATGATCAATTGACAGGGTATCGCAACATGAACGCGGATCAGCAACCAGAGTGGGCGCGCCTTCTGGCAAACAACCCGGCGGTGCTACGGCAGGGCTACCAGCGTGTGGCACTCCAGCTTAGTATGCCGCCCGAGCCAACCGATGGCATGAGCATCGCAATGCTGCTTGGTGCAATGGCCATGCTGGGGTGTCAGTCCTATCCACGAGCCTGGGTTGGTGAATCATTCCACGATCCAGCCATCCCCCCCGATCAGACGGTTGCGGAAACATGGCAGCTGTGTGTTACGCTCGCCGATCAGCTACGAGCGCGCTGTATTCGTAACCCTGTAATTGCTGCCGAGGTTGCCAATCTGCTGTTGCATTCGAATGCAATTGAGGTCGTCTTCGAGCATATCGCAAATAATGAAGCGGCGACGGTGTTGTTGCTCCAGCGATTCTATGCCGATCTCAGCAATGATGATACGCCACTCGATCTCTACCCGCGTGAGATCTGCCGTGTACTACTGAGCATGACAACGAATTCTAGAACCTATGCAACAACAACAAATACAAGCGCAGAAACGCAGCAAAACCAACTCTTGCTGCTATGGGCACTGCTCAAGCACCGCATTGGGCAGCCAATCCGTAGCATCTCGCAGCAACGGCGTATTGATGCGGCAGCGCCATCGTCATCTCCATTGGGCAAAGCATTCAATCTGATCGTTCAGATTCAGTTGCCTCATTCGCCATTACTCACGCCAGATGCATTCCCAATGCGGCGGCGGCCCGCTTCTGTTGTCACCGATGAGAAACGCCTCGGTCTCGATTTTCCAATTGATCCTGCATCTGGCCGGGCTGAATCCACCTATGTGGTGATCACGATTGTTGCGCCAGATTGTGATATCCTTGGTAGCGGGCACCAGCGCATAGAAGTACCAATCAACCGCAGTTCCGTTCAGGCATTGTTTTTATTACAATCCCGCAAAATCGGCCTCGCAAATATTGATGTACAGGTATTTCGTGTCGATGATGTGACCCTGTGCGCCCTGCCTGTCGATGTTGACATCGGTACAGGCCTGATTGAGAGCCCAATGCAAACCGCCAGCGTTGTTGTGCATATCGGTACTGTCAATATCATTGCGGGCGATAGTGTTATGGGCGATAAGGTCGGCGATACAATTACGGTCGGCAATATCACGGATAGCAGTGGCATCGCCATTGGCAGAGGCGCAAAATCCATTACTGTAAAGCTTTTTGCGTATGACTCCTTCGACGACGATAATCAATTGGAACTCTATGTCCCTATGCACCTGCTTTCCTTGGAGAACATCGGCGAAGGTAGCCACCTCGATCCAGGAATTGCCGATCAGCTCAAGCAGTTGATCGAGCAGTTGAATATCGGACTGCAACGCTATGCCGATCTTGAGCCTGCTATAGTCGCCGAGATTGTTATATTGATCAAGCGTGCAGTTGTTGAGGCGACCAGGCCAGATCCAGATATTGCGGAGGTCGCATATCATCTCGAACGTTTGAGGATTGCGGCGACCAAGAGTTGGCAGCATATTCCAAGTATGCAGCCGATCATCATCCAGCTTATTGATCATCTCCGCACAATCATAGGGCTGTAGCAGTGAGAGCAGCACCTGAAGGGTTGTGGCGACGGCTCATTTTGTATGGGCGTGAGGTTACTGGCACCGATGCCTATGCCTGGTCGCCGAGAGTTCGGCGAACCAGGCTCGGATGGTGCGCGAGAACACGATTTGGTGGTCTCTGGTTAGCCTGAGCATGCTCCTATTTATCGGTGTTGGTGCATTGATCACGCTGGTGATCCGCCACCCGCGCCCTATAAAGCAGATGCCTACTGCAATGGCAACATCAACGCTAGGCAGCGAGGATGAACTGCTGGCCCAATTGCTCAAACAATCTTCAGGTGACAACGTGACCAGGTGACAACGTGACCAGGGTTGTGGTTGCCAATCGTAGAGACGCAAAATCTTGCGTCTCTACCCCAACCACATCACCCTCCATCGCCGTGTCACCGTGTCAGGGTTTGCGTAAATATGTCGAATCGGCCCAACCCTCTATCGTGCCATAGCGCACTCGCACCCACACATGCCCATCACGGATTGGCCCCTGATCAAGCAATGTTACGGATACCCCAAGTGGCATACTGATCACGATTTCGCCATCTATGCCTGGCTCGCGGCGTAGATTCAGGACATCGGTGGTGATCAGCGTCTGTAGGCCAGCGACGGTTGGCAGTGGCGGAATGGCAGGTTCAGATGTCGCGGCAGTTGGGTTTTTTACCCGATTCTCCGTCTGAACGAGTGCCATACCTGCCACACATGCGATGATCAGCAATAGTGCCATGGTCAGCGCCAAACCAGGGTTCAATCGTACAGGTGGTTGCAGGGCTGGGGCAATCTTTGCTGTTGGTTTACTGGTTGAGCGGCTGGCCGGGGTACGTGATGCGGCAACTTTTGGTGAACCGGCAAGAGCTGGGGCTTCTGAGCGCTGCCTGGCAGGGCGCAGTGGCACAGGCGGCATGGGCATTGGTTCTTGTTTGAGCGATGGCGGCTCGGGCTGATATTCGGGGAAAAAGCCTAGCACAACATGGGCATAGCGCTCCAAACCGACCCGCTTGCCACGGAATCGCCCGCCGTGCGCCACCGATTGACGCTCGCGGTTCATGGTGCGAATGAGCGTGGCATCCTCGGCACTCAACCCACGATGCAGGCGCATCAGATCGACCAACTCGCCCCATTGCACGCGGCTCACATCTAGAACCCGAACCTGATCAAACTCCGGCACCTCGGGTGTAGTAGCCAGCAGATGGCGGAAGCGATCCTCAAGAGCACCGTGCATACTCGTCAGCGCAGCACCAAGCATATCCTGGTCGTCTGCTGCTTTGGCCAGCCGCTCCAAGCCTATATTCAGTTTTTCGATTCCTGCACTCATAGCCAACATTGTAGCGCATTGGTGGGAGTATAATGATGGCCGTAACTGTGTGACACAGTGACACGGTGACAAGGTGCTTGATCAATGCAGTACCACCTTAATCATGGATATGTCAGCGTGTCACCCCTTCATCATGTCAGATGTCACGTATTAGTAAAGGAGAATAGCATGGCTCGTGGTCGCGATATTGGCATTGCCCTTGATGGTACTCCAGGGCCGCTCAACGCAATCACCGATATCACTGGTGTCGAGGTTGGGCACACAACCATTCTGCGTGGTAATGGGCCGCTCAATGTTAGTGAGGGGCCAGTTCGCACTGGTGTCACTGCCGTTCTCCCGCGTGGCAAAAGCTTCGCTCCCGTGTTCGCCGCCGGGTTCAGCCTGAATGGGAATGGCGAGATGACAGGCATGCATTGGGTTGAGGAATCGGGTTTTCTGGAGAGCCCGATCATGCTGACCAACACCCATAGTGTTGGAACCGTCCGCGATACAACGATTGCCTGGTTGAATGGGCATGGCCTGTATTCGCCAATTGAAGCCGATATCTTCTGGCATATGCCGGTTGTGGCCGAGACCTATGATGGCGTGCTGAGTGATATCAATGGGTTTCATGTGCGGCCGGGGCATGTTGTATCGGCGCTCAACAAAGCTGTTGGCGGGCCAGTCGCCGAGGGCTCAGTTGGCAGTGGCACCGGTATGATCTGCCATGGATTCAAGGGCGGCATCGGTACTGCATCACGGATCATGGAGATTGATGGGCAATTACTCACACTTGGCGCGTTTGTGCAGGCCAACCATGGCAAGCGTGCCGATCTCACGATTACAGGGATTCCGATTGGGCGTGAGATCGATGCACCACACAATCTGTTTAACAGGAACCCGACACGCGAGACTGGTTCGATTATTGTGATAGTAGCCACTGATGCGCCGCTGCTGCCCCATCAACTCAAGCGATTGGCGCGGCGGGTACCGATTGGCATTGGACGCGTAGGAGCCTATGGCGGCAATAGTTCCGGCGATCTGTTCATCGCCTTTTCGACAGCCAACCAACAAGCATTTCGCCGTTCTGGTACAGCCCAGGCCACATTCATACCAAATGATGAGCTCGACCAACTATTCGAAGCCGTTGTGCAATCAGTCGAGGAAGCAATACTGAATGCATTGATCGCTGCAACCGATATGACCGGGCGTGATGGCAATACCGTCTATGCCCTACCGCACGACAAAGTGCGTGTACTGTTGCAAAAATATAGGCGGCTGTAGAGACGCAAGGGCGGTAGACTACCATCTTGATAACGGGCGCTCATTTCTTGCCAACAAAGACAACTTGCAAATGTTATAATGAACTGGCAGGATGTTGCTCTATTCCTACTGAAGGGAGCGCATATGACCACAACGCTTGATCGCGTCCAACAACTCGCAAACCAGCTTTCTGCACTCGATCAGGTTCGCCTAATTGAATATCTTTCACGCCAGATCGCGCCAGTACTTACAGCCCAAGCTGTCGAGCGGAACGTTAATCCGAGCGATGATGCGTGGGCCAAACTTGCACGCCTTCGAGCGGAACTCGCAGGGCTACCAGCAGATCATTTGGCGAGTGAGCAACTGACGGAAGATCGTGCTGGTCGCCAGATTATGCTCGAAGGAACAAAGCGTGTACACACTTGATGCGAATATCTTTGTACGCGATCTCGATACCCGTGTTGACGCCAGCAGAAGCGCTGCTCACCTGACGCCTCCTGCTGCAGAACGTTGAGCACGAGAATTGCTATCGCACTGCCAGCCGATATGCATCGAGCGATAGGATTTGCACGCTGCCGCCCTCGGCGAACAATTCTACACCCTGGCTGGCGAGATCGGGGAAGATCTGGTTGGTGAGCACAGCTCGGCCACCATCGGCGAAGACCTCGACGGAGCTGCGATCCACGAGGATGTGCAGTTCCACGATTCCATTGCGCGGTGGCAGAGCAAGCACCTGTGGTGCCGCGAAACCAGGTACCTGCTGGCCAGAGTGGCTGCGGTCGATATACAGCATGCCTTTTGCCACATTGTACCCAACGGTCGTCTGCTCACTTGCGCCAACGCGCACCCGTAGGCCGAAGCGGCTCGCCGCAGTAGTATCATCGACAATGAAGCGGGCGACGAGATCCAGAGCATCGCCATGCAGATTGGCCAGAGGATTATTGCCGGGAGCCACAGTCAGCGTGCTCCAGTTGCCGAGGGGTATACGTGTCGCTAGCAATTCGGCAATCGGCTGCTGGAGCATCTGTATACCATGGGTATCGCTCACCAGCGATAGTTCGCGAGGAATGCTCATCGCGCCACGCCATGTAGTAGCGGGCGTCTGCCTGGCATAATCCCAGTTGTTCATCCAGGCCAACCATATGTGTCGGCCCCTGGGAGCCTCATTCCACGCCTGAGCGGCATAGAAATCGGCCCCATAATCGGCCCAGCGCACAACATCGGCAGGCTCGGCGGGGATGAAGTGTTGGCCATCGAAATCGCCAACAAAATACTGTTGGCCACTACCACCGGCTGGCGCGCCCTGCTGCACGCTCACCACCAACACCCAACAACGCGTCTGCGGGCCACCATCAAGCGGCAGTTGCAGCAGTTCAGGGCACTCCCAGACGCCAGTACTCGCACCACGGCCTGTTATCTCATCGGTCTTCTGCCATTGCTTCAGGTCGGGTGAACGATAGATCCAGATACTTCGATTGACCGCCAGAAGCATGACCCAATGGCCAGTGCTGCGACCATCGTTATACCAGAAGACCTTTGGATCGCGGAAATCGGGCGTGTTGTCGGGTGGCACAAGTACTGGATTGTTGGCATACTTCGTCCAGGTACGGCCTTTGTCACTACTATAGGCCAGGCTCTGCGACTGATGGTTGTTATTGTCGTGGGTGAACACCGCTACCATGGCTCCCGCGCCGAAACCCGCTGTATTCTGGTGATCGATCACCGCACTGCCCGAGAAGATCATGCCAAGCGAATCGGGTGCTAAGGCAATCGGCAGATCCTGCCAATGGACGAGATCGCGGCTCACCGTATGGCCCCAGTGCATTGGCCCCCACAGGATCGAATCGGGATGATGCTGGTAGAACAGGTGATATTCGCCATCCAGATAGATCATCCCGTTTGGATCGTTCAGCCAGCCAGATGGTGTGGCGAAATGATAGTGTGGCCGGTATGGATCGGTCGTTCGCGTCTCATTAGACGCTACTGTTGATGTCTGATTATCGGTCATATTCTCACCAGGCATACATTGCGTGACGCTATTATACATGGGTCTTACATTGATCGCGGGCGTGTCTATGGTGATCACGAAAATCGGACGCAGCACGCTGCTTCCTTACGAATGGCGATAGATAATATCTAGCTACATATGGTTCAGATAATAGCATCAGATAGTTTGCTTGCATATTATGAAACCCGCCGATGTACCCGGCTACCAAATCGCAACCACACAACCTGGCCGTTCTCATCGCGGATGAACTCGGCACGCTGATCTTTGTATGGCGGATCGAGCACCACAACGCGATCCACATCGCTAAAAGCCACGCGCACTGCTGGCGGCATTGGAGCTGGTGGCGATGATACATCCGGGAAGCCGCCCTGTGGGATCGCCTGCACCCATAGTTCGTCGCCAATCGCCGTAACATCCAGGTGGTTCAATGCGGCGCGATAGTTGCCAGCATATGTCGCAAGCTGATCGGCGCGCATACTGCGAAACACAGGCTTTTCTGCTGTAATGCCAAGAAATGCGGTGAGCGCCCAGTTGACCAGTTCCAGATTATGGATGCTCCCGCGGTCACTGTTTGTCAGCAACGCTATCGCAAAGTTACGCTCAGGAACCAGTGTGAGCTGGGCCATCTGGCCATTGGTTGCGCCGCCATGCTGCACAATCTGAACGCCACCAATATCACGCAGCATCCATGTGATGCCAATCTGATCGGCGGCATTACCAGCTGTTGCTTGTGCAATCTGCATCGGTGCCAACGCACCATCCGGGTGCAGGTGTTGCTCGGCATAGCGTAGCAGTTGGGTGACACTGGTTGAGATCGAACCAACCGCACTGCTTGAGCGTGGGATCGGCCATGGACGTAGCACTATTGGCCCTTGTGCTGTCGAGCGATGCCCAGATGCAAAGCGATAGGTCATCACTTCCCATGGGAGAAAGAAGGCCCGATCCATTCCGAACGGCGTCAGCACCAATTCCGTGATCGCCTGCTCGACCGTTTGCCCGGTGATGATTTCGATCACTCGCGCTGCCAAGCCAAACCCGGAATTACAATACGACCAGAGCGTGCCGAGTGGTGCGAACTGGGTCAGGTTGGCCATCTGCTTAACATACAGATCGAGAGCATCGGCACCCCAGCCGGTATCGAGGAAGAAATCGCCAACAAACCCGCTCATATGGGTCAGCAAATGGCGCATCGTGATCTGCGCTGTTGTATTCGCATCGCTCAGTTGCAGATCCGGCAGATAGTGGCGCACTGGCGTATCCAGATCGAGGCGGCCCTGTTCAACAAGCCGCATTGCCGCCGTGCCGGTGACGGTCTTGGTGATCGAGCCGATCTGAAATAGCGTATCGGCATCGACGGCCAACGGATGATCAACATTCGTCACACCCAGGCCATCGACCAATTGCTCACCATCAATACTTACACCAAACGCAACACCAGGGATGGCATGGCGCTCCATCGTTATGCGCACCTGTTCGCGCAGAGCATTCAATTGCCCACTCATACGGTTGGCTCCTCAAGCTGTTTAGCAAGTTCTTTTTATATGGAAGTTCACATGCTGCTCAAAACCGACGGGATCTAAGCGCCCGCGTGGCTCGTAGTTGTCTGCGGGTTTTTGTAATACATCTTCCATGATCTTTCGTATTATAAGGCTGTAGATCATTTATGCAAAGGAACAGAGCAATGCAGCGCACACACTTTTTACGTGGTATGGCCACAGTCAATTTTTGGGCCGATAATGTGGCTGCTGCCCGCGATTGGCACACTGAACTGTTTGGCGAGCGGCCAACACAACTGCAAATCATCGGTGCAGCGATCTGCCTGGTGGGCCTAGAAGTGATGAATTTCCGCGGAGGTGCCTGATGCGATTAGGGCTTGCCACCTATGCGCTGTTGCCACAGCTCGCTATAGATGATCAACTGTTTCTGATGACACTCCGTCAGCGTGGCCATCGTGTCGATGCAGTCGTCTGGGACGACACACATATTGATTGGGCCGACTATGACGGGGTGATTATACGCTCGTGCTGGGATTATCATAAGCGCCCGGCTGAGTTCCTGGCATGGATCGACCGATTAGATGGCATGGGTGTACGATTATGGAACCCGGCACCGCTTCTGCACTGGAACCACGAGAAGCGCTACCTGATCGAACTGGCCGCACAGAGCATCCCAATTGTACCAACGATCTACCTGGAACGAGGCGCATTGGTGGATCTGGCGCAATTACTGCGTGATCAGCAGTGGGCCGATGCAGTGATAAAACCCGCTATCGCTGCGACGGCCTTTCACACCTGGCGAACAAACATCACGCAAGCCGTAACAAACCAACAACAACTGGCGGCATTAGTCGCCAGGGGTGCCGTACTCGTCCAACCACTGATGCCCGAAATCGCGCAAGGCGAGTGGTCGTTGCTATTCTTCGGCGGGGAGTTCAGCCATGCGGTACTGAAGCGGCCAGCACCAGGCGATTTCCGTTCACAGGATGATTTCGGCGGTACTGTTGAGCTACGTAATCCACCACCGGGCATGGTTGATCAGGCGCAGCATATACTCAGCACCCTCAGCAGCCCATGGCTGTATGCTCGTGTCGATGGACTAGTAGTTGGTTCGGTTTTCACATTGATGGAACTGGAGTTAATCGAGCCATCGCTGTTTCTCAGTGCCGCGCCACATGCTGCCAACATGCTTGCCACAGCCCTTGAGCGATTGAGTGCGGAGTGATGCGGGGCAAATCTTGGAATCTTGGATTACCGATGATCGACGTTTATACCGCATCCGCAGGCTGAAGCCTGCGGCTAGCGGTTGATCACCCATAGCTGCGTGGCTTCAGCCCGCAGCGTGCAAGCGAACCATATCCAATTAAATACCCAATGTCCATCGGCCTGCGGTCTACGAATGTCCCGATTAAGCAGAATATCACTGATCATAGCACAAAGTGCCTGTGCTGCAATGGCGGCGCGTGGTGTAATAAGCCTACACGAAGTGACGTACTGAACACCTACAGGAGGCCACCAATGAACCCAATCAACGCCATCAATCCGGAATTCAGCCGCATCGTCGTTGAGGAATGGTCGGACGAAGCAGTGATCCGCCGCCGCGAGCAGTGAGCCAATCGCGAACCGCAATGAATGTTGACAATCAACGTCATTCATCGTGTGCGTGTTATGGAATGCGCAACGGTGCGTAATTCACATCAACCGGCGAAACGAACTGCCAATAATCTGCGGAATCTGCGGTTCTGGCTCCGCATAGACGCTCCAGCGCAGCGTCTCTACCTTGAATATGGATAAGCAGGAGGTTCGGGATCACCTCGGTGGTGCGTGGTGTTGCATTCTGACTCCTGACTCTCCTGACTCCTGAATACTCGCCTCACGTCGTGCGCATACTCAATGCAATCCGGCCACGCGCCGTATCAACGCTCAGTACCCGTACATCGACGATATCGCCAACCTGCACAACATCCAATGGATTTTTGACGAACCGATTGGCCAGTTCTGATACATGCACCATGCCATCCTGTTTGACGCCAATATCGACAAATGCGCCGAAATCAACCACATTCCGCACGGTGCCCTTGAGGATCATCCCAGGCGCAAGATCCTCCAGCTTCAACACATCGGCGCGCAATATCGGTGGCGGCGCATCATCGCGGGGGTCGCGGCCAGGCTTGGCCATATCATCGAGAATATCATTGAGCGTCGGCTCGCCAACCCCAAGTTCAGCAGCTAAACTTGCCAGCGTCAGCGCACCGCTGCGGATCTGCTCACGCACCCTGGCTGCCACATCTGGTAGTGCCAGCCCTGCACCAAAGCGTGTGATCAGTACCCGTGCTGCCTTGTATGATTCTGGGTGGATGGCCGTCTGATCAAGTGGATCGGGCGCATCCGGAATGCGTAAAAATCCCGCACACTGCTCAAATGTTTTCGGCCCAAGGCCCTTGACCTTGCGGAGTTCGGCACGCGCCCGAAACGGCCCGCTCTCATCACGATGGGCAATCACCGCTTTGGCTGTTTTCGGGCCAAGGCCAGCCACATAGGTCAACAATGCTGCCGAGGCTGTATTC
>Ga0163154_10005053_pt1 | contig 17015 bp, 17 predicted proteins | sample OliLakLV19MP9P1_FD_148649 | JGI IMG/M metagenome (GOLD analysis project Ga0163154, IMG submission 148649) | Freshwater microbial mat bacterial communities from Lake Vanda, McMurdo Dry Valleys, Antarctica - Oligotrophic Lake LV.19.MP9.P1 | ecosystem: Environmental > Aquatic > Freshwater > Lake >... | reverse complement strand
TTTAGACAGCTTTTTGAGTTTTTTGCTTATAAAAACAAAAAAACCCCTCTCGGGGGGTTGGTTGCTGTCTGCCACTACCAAACGCCCCTTAACAAGGAGTAGTTGAAGTGGTGGTGGTTTCAAATAAATGTTTCACAGTAAGTCTTATTTTACACCAAAATTACTATTTGTTAATAGTATAAGCAATTAGTCAGGAATAGACTGCTCATTCAACTCATCATCTAATAGTATGAAATTTTCACTCCATTGCCGATTAGTAATTTATGCCATAAGATAGATATAATATTTTCAGTGAGAGTGGGAAGACTGTGTTCATCCTTATCTAAATAAGCGATAACGCAACTCTTCCCACAAACGGTTCACTGGCGAATTTTTGATGATGCAGCTTGAGTAACCATTTGGTTTAACTGCATCCGGGCAGGTGTTAGTCTTTGTATTTCAACAGCATTCGTAACGGGATTGTGCCAGACAAAGGATTGATGTACCTTGAGAATTTCTTGTAATGCTTGTAGTGACTGATTTGAAAAAGGCATAGAACTATCTGTGTTCATGCGCGCTCCTTTCTGTAGGTTTATATTTTGGTCGGAATATCGTAGTTGTTTGGTTGTATTTTGCATAAAAAAACCTCCTAATTTTGGTAGGAGGTGTGTGTTCTTATTTTGTTAACTCTTCTTTTAAATGACACGACCCCCACAATCCATACAGAGATGAATATTCTTGACTTGGCGGTTGATAATTTGATAAGTTCGCATAATTCAATCTTAATTGTAAAACACTTTTGCTAAATTTCAATATGTAAAGGATGCGTTAAGGTCGATACAATTGCAAGCTATAGATATGCAAGCTATAGATAAAATTACCCTCTGCTCCGGTTATCTCAATTTTAACTGGAAATTCATTGGCACTTAAAATTTGTTTGAGACTTTTCACTGCAACTTCAACATCTTGTTCATCCCAAATTTTTTCTCTCTGATTATCATGATTATTAGAACCTAATGAACTGTAGTGATTTATAGCAACAGCAAGTTGATGAGAAGTTGTTTGATGTGTCTGTATTTTCCAGAAAGCATGAAGCATGCTCTTTAATTCTAGTTTGTGTGGATGATTCAACCGATCAATTTTACCCAGTGTCATTTGATAAGCATTCTTTTGACTTAATCTATCAATATGTGGCAGTGCTTCAGTAAAGTTTTCATTTAAACCAAGATCTCTTAAAAATTGTAGGATAGCCAAGCTAAAGCTAGTTTTAGTATCAATCATCATCTTAATAACTGCTATGTTCTCAGGTGTAATTAATACAGATGAAGTTAGATCTTCTTTAAAGGCAGTGATTGCTATATTAATTTTTTTCTCTTCCTCTTCTTTGTTCTGTCTTTTATCCCTGATTACTTTCACAGCTTGTTTAAATTTTTTTACTACTAAAAGTTTATTCAATTCTTCTGTTTTCATTCTTTAAGAAAAATCAGGAAATTTAAAATTGACCAATTGTTGATCAGATAAAGATAAGAGAAATTCTGCTACAACTGAAAAGCCAGTGTTTTTTAAGTTATCAATTATTTTCTTTATTTTAGCTTGATCACTTTTTTCATGCATCTCTAAATGAGCTTGTCCTTGCACTATAATTTCATCGAGAGTCATTCCTTTTTTTATTGTTGATTTGGCCAGTTCTTTGGCCTGAATATACATAAAATAGGGAGCTAAGCGATTAAGAATACCATAAATATGTTTCATTCTGTTGAAAGTCAGTTCGTCAACATATGCCTCTTGAGCTTGCCTTCTGCTTCCTACCTTTGATGACTGCTCTGTTTTTTCTAGTTTTGATATATGTTATTTATAAAATATATAAAAATATTTCAATATATTATAAAGCCACTCATTTAAACACCATACGCATCCATATGAGTACAAATACAACTTGAAGATTATTTAATTACATATTGAAGCTACTGTTTGCATATTTCTCAAGTGTGAGTTATACTACCTTTTGTCCAAAGACAGTGTGCACCCAATAAGTCGCACCGAGGCAACCTTCTGAACAACATCTGTGTTGTTTTTTACCCCTCAACTGTTTTCTGGCATAGCAAAAATAAAAGTATTGTGAAAGTACCGATATGCCAAGTCAAGCAAATCAACAACAAATTGAAATTTTAAAAGAGAAATTAACTCGCGCTAAGTCTATAGCTATTGTTGATTTTGCTGGTACTTCTGGTAGTGAACAAGTTGAACTCCGTAAGCAATTAAAAGCAGCTGGCGCAGAATTATTTGTCACAAAAAACACTTTAATCGACATTGCAGTTGGTAAAGGTCAATTAAGTGAAGCCTTAGAGGGTATGAACGCTATCATGATCTCTTATGAAGATGAAGTTGGTGGCGTTAAAGCTTTATTCAAATTTCACAAAGATAGTGAAAGATTAACTATTAAAAGTGGAAAAATGGGAGATAAAGTTCTTTCTGCAAGTGAAGTTGAGACCTTGAGTCAATTACCAGGTAAGAACGAATTAATTGGTCAATTACTCTCTGTCTTGAACGGTCCAGGAACTGGCTTAGTCAATGTCTTGAGTGCAAACACTCGAGATTTAGTCCAAGTCGTCAAAGCAATTAGTGAAAAACAAAACTAATTTACAGGTATTAATTACGGTTTCTAAATATTAGTAAACAAACGAGAACTCAGAAGATATCACTATTGTATTAACAATCTGAATCTCAGAATAAATAAAAGGAAGGTCATATGTCAGATGACGCACAAAAAGACACACAAGTGTCTGCAAAAGTACAAAAAATCGTTGACTCAGTCAAAGAACTCAGTTTAATGGAAGTTTCAGAGTTAGTTAAAGCTTTAGAAACAACCTTCGGTGTTAGTGCAGCAGCTCCAATGATGATGGGTGCTATGCCAGGTGCAGCCGCAGCAGCTCCTGTTGAAGAGCAAACTGAATTTGACGTCATCCTTAAAGATGGTGGTTCAAACAAAATCGGTGCTATTAAAGCTGTCCGAACTCTCAAACCAGAGCTCGGTTTAGGTGAAGCAAAAACTTTTGTTGAAAGTGCTCCAAAAACAGTTTTGGAAGGTGCTAAGAAAGCAGACGCAGAAGCAGCTAAGAAAACTCTTGAAGAAGCTGGTTGTGTTGTTGAACTTAAATAATTAAATTTTTAATTGTAACTTTAAAACCTCTCGAGAAATCGGGAGGTTTTTTTTGTCGCTTTTTCTAAGGTGTATCTCTCTATGTATCATTAACTAAACGGGCTTGAACAAACTTCTCTACTTCAGCACCATATAGCTTAAGATACGCAGTTTTTCCAAATAAAACTTATTACATTAGTCTATCAAGCTTATACTCTATTTAATCTGTTAATCACCAATTCCGAAGTTTTTACGAAACTAAAGTCTGAATATTTTTAAAGCAAACTTTTTTATTTTCAGACAGATTTTAAAAGTTTTCCACATCAATTTTACTATGGGATATATTTATAAGTTTTCAAAATACTATAGGATCTTAATGTTAATTACTTTTGACAACTTGTCTTTTTTGTGCGTTACTTTTGATAACATTTGCTTATAAATTACACCTTGACCGACTTACGGATAGTCTGCTATCTTTGATTACGGTTGAGATTTATTTGAACTAGTTTCAATCATAGAAAAAATAACTATAAGGATGTAACTAATTTTTTGTAACCAAAAAATATCAGCATCTTAATAAGAACTTCTTAGTAGTAAGTAACAATAAAAGAGGCAATATGAACGAATTTTCTTCTGCTAGTACCATGCAACAAGACGAGAAAAAAAGAACTGGCAAGGCAGGCGACGCTAATAAATTAGATATAAATAACTTACCTGACTTGTTAACAGTGAGAGAAGTTGCTGATTTACTTAGAGTTTCTCCATTAACTATCAAACGTTGGGGGAAAAGAGGTAAATTACCTGCTATCAGAATTAACTCTCGTGGTGATCGAAGATATAAAAAAGAAGCTGTTTTATGGCTTTTAGGAGTTAATGGTAACATCGAGGAGTAATACTCTCTCGTTTCATTGAATTACGGATAGACTAGGAATCGCAAGATTCCTAGTCTATTATTTTTTTCAGCACTAATTTAATAAAGCTAAGTAGACGAAGTTGTCGTTGCCAGCGCCAAGGTTGTTGATAGAGGCGATAAATCCATTCCAGTCCACTATTTTGCATCCAGGCTGGGGCACGTTTGATTTTGCACGTCAGAAAATCAAACGTGCCCCCCACAGCCATCACTATTTTTACTCCTTTTTCCTCAAGCATTGTTTTGTGTTCTATTACCCATTTTTCTTGAAATGGAGCTCCAAATGCTACAAAAATCATTTCCGGCTTCAATTCAGCTATAATTTTTTTAATCTGTTTCTCTTCTTCCTGATTGATATGTTGAATTGAATTGTACCCATGCGTCCAAAAAATAGTGCCTTCTTTTTGTGAATAATCAGCTCTTTGATCAGTTGTTGTAATTGAGAGCATATTAGTATTTAACCAGATATGACTCGATTCATACTCACGACCACCAATAATTAGAACAGCACTTTCCCGTTTTTGCGAAATAGTTAATAACTCAGTAACAACTTCCACTCCGGCAATACGACTAGACAATTTTCCTTCACTTCTCTTGACTGAGTCTAAAAATTTTGTGGCCCAGACTATTCCCATGCCGTCTGGTAAAAGAATATCAGCTTTAATTAGATTTTTGGCAAATTCTGAATTATCTTGTGCTTGAACTACCTGCTCAGGATTAGGGGTAAATATGATGGTCAGATCTTTTACCGTAGCTTCTAGTCTAGAATTAAGATAATCAATCAATTCTTTAAGAGAACCAGAATAAAAAGGAAAATTAAATAATAATACTTTTTTCATATACTTATTTTTTTTAAAAATGGAAAAAATAATCTTTAGTAATCTTATGCTTAGAAGTAAAAACGACCCCTTCATCTTCAAGTCGTTGCTGTTGCTTACTAGGACCACCAAAAACGTATCCTCCCGCTAAGCTACCGTCACTATGAACAACTCGATGACAAGGATATTTTTTAGGATCCACATTTGTATGTAAAATCCTGCCAATCACTCTGGCATGTGTTCCAGCTCCCAACGCTAGATCTTTGTAACTAGTAACTTTACCTTTGGGAATTCTTGCTACTAATTGGAAAACAGAATCAGCTATATGCTCCATGTTCATAGTAATGATTCTAACACCCCTTTTTTTTGTTTCCTACACTTAACGTAAGAAAACATGACTATTTAAAAAGTATTTACCCATTGATGAGCGAAATATAAGGTAGCTATGGCAGCAACAACTGTTACGCATTGAGCTAAAACCTGGTAAATAAACCAGATTGAATCATTATGAACAAAATTATAACCTGGGAGTTTTTCAATTGGATTGCGATTGAGCGGAGAAAATTGTTGATTAAACCAATAAACTGTTTCCCCAACACTTCTCACTAACCAAAAGATCGAGAAAAGTAATAAAAATAAAAGCCAATCCTGAAAAAACCACGTAATAGCGCTGGCAGCTACCCAAAAAGCTCCTAAGACCATACTATCTGCCCATACAAATGCTCCCAATAAAAAATAACGTGGTGACATACCATACGCATTCTTCTTTTGTGAAGTTTGCTCAAAACCCTGATAGGCTGCAACTGCAGCATATAGACAATATCCTATCAAAAATAATTGTTGCCAAACTAATAGTTTCATATCTATATTATATCAAGATATTATCCTGTTTATATAAGATGTTCATCTCATTAGCGACAGGCTCTCTTGAGCTTGGTATAATGAAATAATATGTGGCAAACACTTCGTAGAAAATTTCCTTCATTTTGTTATCAATCAGCGAAATGGAAAATTACCAAAGATGTTTTTTCTGCCCAATTTGAGTATCAATTAGGAAAATATCATTTCTCTCATCAAATAGAGTTTGAGACTACTACCCCAACAATTGCAGATTCAAACTTAGAAAAAATTAATCAATTAGTTTTTAACTTAGGCATTGTTGAAGGCATCAGTTATTGGAAACTGGCATGTTCTCCAGAATTTTGCATTGAAGCTGGCTCGGTCAATACCGAGCAATTAGAATGGTGGCGAACAGTGATTATTAATGGCATGGGTGAGTATTTTTTTGTTAATGATATTGACTTCACTTCCCCAGATTTTCTTGTAGTTTCTACTAGTGATCAGCAAACCCAAGGTAGTGTTAAAGACTACACATCCTTTATTAAAAATTCTGATATTCCTTATTTTTCTGAGAGTGACAGTTCTATTTTGATTCCAGTGGGCGGTGGCAAAGATTCAATTCTGACCGTAGAACTATTAAAGAAAAAATATGGTTTAGAGTCAGGCAAAAAACTTGGCATTCTGCTCATTAATCCTACCCAAGCAGCTCAAGATGTGGCAACGGTGAGTGGTTTAGCAGATATCTATATTGTTCACAGAAAATTTGATGAGCAGCTACGAGAGTTAAATCAAAAAGGATTTTTAAATGGCCATGTACCTGTCTCTGCTAGCTTTGCTTTTATTAGCACATTAGTCAGTCAAATGTTTGGCTATGACTTTACTGCTATTTCTAATGAAAGAAGTTCTAATGAAGGTAATATTACTTTCCATGGTAGAGAAATTAATCATCAATGGTCTAAATCAGTTTACTTTGAAACAATGTTTCAAAATTACTTTTCAGCCGAGTATCCTTTTTATTTTTCCTTTGTCCGCCCTTTATACGAATTACAAATAGCTAGACTCTTTGCAACGGTAGGCAAGGATTATTTCTCTTTATTCAGAAGTTGCAATAGAGGCAGTAAACAAAATATCTGGTGTGGTCAGTGTTCTAAATGTTTATTTGCTTATATTATTTTATTACCGTTTATTGGGATAGAAAAAGTCAAAGATATTTTTGGTAAAGATTTATTAGCAGACGAGTCATTATATGAGGTTGCCCTTGAGTTAATTGGACAAGGCGAAAAAAAGCCTCTGGACTGTGTAGGCATGTTTGATGAGTCAGCTGTGGCGTTTTTGATGTGTCAGGATGTATATTTTTCTCTTAATGAGCAACTACCTGCTCTTCTGCAAAAACTTAGTTCCCATCTCTCAGCTGACACATCAAAAACGCTCACTACCGAATTTTTCCAAGGCTGGAACTCTTCTCATCGGGTACCGAATGAATTAATTACATTACTTAATTACACCGGGTAATTAATTTAAACCTTGCAATATGTATTTATGAGTAGATAATGATGCTTCGTTACTATTGATTACTATTCCGTGTTATTAACCTGTGAACCAGGCGACACAAAAATCGCTTTGATTTATCTGTGGTCATTGAGTTATTTATAGTTACTCTTTTTAACTAACTACTTGTTTCAATCGATATGCAATACATTCGGCAATACATTTATCATGAAATTTTTCTGTTCCAGCAGCTTGATTGGAAAGTTCAGCGATTCTTGTTATCAATTGTGCTCTACGAAACAGTAAAACCAGTTTTTTCCTTCTTTATAAATACCTATTTATGGAGGCAATCACCTACTTTTGAACCAATTATTTTATATAACTTAGGTGTGTTTTGTACGGCATTTATAGGAATCTATATCAATAATGCACTGCTCAAAAAATGCTCAATTTCTGTTTTATACACTGCAGGTTTAATTGGTTTAGTGATAACAACCGTTATACTTTTTTTAGTCCCTATTACTAATAGTACGTCTTTTTTACTTGGGTGTTTGTTCGGTTTGCCCATGGGTATGTACTGGGGTAATCGCCATTTAATTAAACAAACATTAACTAATGATGCAAATCGCAATTTCATATCTGGATTAGAAATATTTTTGGCTGCCCCATCTATCATCACTCCCGTCATTATTGGCTGGATTATTGCGAGTGGAGAGATATCTGGTTGGTATTCAAGTCTTGATGCATATTGGCTGGTTTTAATTCTAACAACTATCTTATTATTATGTTCCAGCTGGGTCTTTAGGTCTGTGCAGTTGCCTACTCCAAGGACCCATTCTTTATTTATTTTAAATGTAAGTCGTGAGTGGAATTTGATGAGATTAGCTAAGTTATTTGAAGGTATGCAAGGAGGAATCACGATTGTGATGCCAACTATTATGATTTTGTATGCACTTGGTTCTGAAGGTAAAGTCGGAACGATTATGACTGCCGCCACGCTGGGAGCAACTATTTTAGTCTATCAATTAAGTAAAAAAATGCTGCCACATCACCGAGGTACAATTATTATTTTATCAGCTTTTTTACTGATTGCTTCAAGTTTAGGTATGGCTAGTAATTTAAATACACTATTAATCTTAGTAAATATTTTTACTATTCAAATTGCTGGCAAATTTATTATGGCTAGTTTTGGGCCGGTTTTTATGGAAGTTATTGACCATCAAGATGACGGTGATGATAGTAACAATGTTGCTTATATTGCTGATTCAGAATTTTGGATCAATGTAGGCCGAGGTATTACATTGCTCATTGTCTTGTTAATTCTCAATCTTGGTGAGAGTTTTGCTCTCCGTTTTAGTGCCGTCTTATCTGCATTAAGTTTTGTTGGTTTTATTTTAGTAGTCAGAGTTATGACTCAAACAAAAATACGTCAGGCATTTAACTTTGCCCTACTCAAAGCTCTAAAGGCTATAAAGTTATCTTTTAATTGAGGTGTTTACCTAGTCTTTAGTTCCGCCATTTTTTCCAGATATTAATTAAATTATTTGTCGAATTATCATGATTGCTAATCTGTTGACTGCCCTCTAATTCTGGTAAAATTGCTGTGGCTAAATCTTTACCTAATTGCACACCCCACTGATCATAACTACAGATATTCCAAATAACTCCCTGCACAAAAACTTTATGCTCATACATAGCAATTAGACTTCCCAAAGATCTTGGTGTTATTTGCTTGATCAAGATACTAGTGGTTGGGACATTGCCAATGTGAACTTTATGTGGAGCAAGTCTATCAATTTCGGTTTGAGTGATGCCTTTTTCCTCTAGTTCACCTCTCACCTCTGCTTCTGATTTACCGTTCATAAGCGCTTCTGTTTGGGCAAAAAAGTTTGATAATAAGGTGATGTGATGTTTACCAGTTGGATTGTGTGATTTGGCTGGAGCGATAAAATCACAAGGAATCATTCTAGTCCCTTGATGAATTAATTCGTAAAAAGAATGTTGACCGTTTGTGCCTGGCTCACCCCAAATAACTGGAGCTGTTTGATAAGAAATTCTTTTTCCAGAACGATCTACAGATTTACCATTACTCTCCATCTCTGCTTGTTGGAAGTATGCGGGTAGCCGATGTAAATATTGATCATAAGGTAGAACTGCGTGAGTTTCTGAACCAAAAAAGTTAGTATACCAAATGCCTAATAAAGCTAACTGGACTGGTATATTTTCATCAACTGGCGTGCGATAAAAATGTTCATCCATCGCGTATGCACCTTCAAGTAATTCAACAAAATGCTCATAGCCAATTGCCAACATAATTGATAAGCCAATTGCTGACCATAAGGAATACCGTCCGCCTACCCAGTCCCAAAACGCAAACATATTGGCTGGGTCAATGCCAAATTTTTCTACACCAGCTGTATTTGTTGATAAGGCCACAAAATGTTTTGCTACAGCAGATTGCTCACCACCAGCTGCTTTGAGTAACCAGTCACGAGCAGTTTCGGCATTCATTAATGTTTCTTGAGTGGTAAAACTTTTTGAAGCAATAATAAATAGCGTACTAGCTGGATCTAAATCTTTGATCACTTCACTAATATGCGTACCATCGACATTTGATACAAAATGAGGCGTAACCTTTTGCCAATATGGCTTCAGCGCTTCGGTTACCATGACAGGACCAAGATCTGAGCCACCAATTCCTAAGTTAACAACGTCGGTAATTGCTTGACCACTAAAGCCTTTCCACTCACCACTTAAAACTCGCTCTGTAAAGTTTTTCATTTGCTCTAAAACTCGATTTACTTCTGGCATCACGTCTTGCCCTTCAACAATAATTGGCTTTGATTTACGATTACGTAAGGCAATATGCAAAACAGCGCGTTGTTCAGTGACGTTAATTGGTTCTCCAGAAAACATTTGATTTTTTGCCTGATCAACTGCACATTCATCGGCTAATCGGTACAACAACTCCATAGTTTCTTCTGTTACTCTATGCTTGGACAAATCAACAAGCATATCTTCAAACTCAAAGCTAAATTGTTCAAAACGATTAGGTTGAGCAAATAAATCTCGAAGATGAACTTCTTTTATTTTCTGATAATGATCACTTAACTGTTGGAAAGATGAGGTTTTTGTAGGATCAATTGATTTTAGCATTCGTTCCTTTATGCATTAGATTGGTGGTGATTGTTCTGGCAGAAATATAGCTATAGTCTACTACATTTTTTGTAAGTTAGTTTAGTGGACGTAACACTTTTTTAAACTATAACTAATTCTGATCTTTTATGACGTTTTTCTTGACTGTTTATTTCTGACTCATCTATATCAATAAAACTGTCAATTAAAGCAAGTATAGCTGCATGGTCACTGACAGTGTAATCCAAAATGATTTTTTCCGTTGGACTCAAGGCATAACCTTCACTCAAAAATACACCATCTACCACTACGGGCGGCGGAGGTTGCACTCGATGCAACGGGGTTAGTGTACTCTTAATATGCTCTGGGACAGTATCAGTATATCTGCACGTAAATTGACTCCATATTTCACCTTCTCCATTTTCTCCTCTAGGCGCATTTGTATCTGCACAAAAAATAACATGCGCAAATTGATCAAGAATTTTTAACATTTTTTCTAAATGAATTAATTGTTGTTCTGTAGTTTTGCCACCCGCAGACCAAGTAAAATGAGTATTGGCAACTCGATAAAATTTTCCTTCAAAAGTAAACTCTGCCCAAGCCAGAGCTCGCGATGCTTCATGTCCTTCTACTAAAACTGGAATATCATATGATTCATAGTTACCATAATATGTGCTAAAAAATATTGGATTTTTTACGGTATTTTGATTAGTTAAAATTGCAATCCCTTGTTGCCCTTTATTGTTAAGGTTGTAGCACTTAGCATTAATATTGAGCAATGGAACTAAATACCCAAATGATTTAGCTAGATCACACAATAGTTTAAAATCTACATCAAAAACTTCTTGCAAACACATGACATCTGGTTTATTTCTTTGAAGAAATTCTCCAACCTCATGGAGATGATTGTCACCTTCAATGTTCAGTTGTCCTAGACGAAGTGACATCGACTTTCTTTCTGTGTGTGGTGGTGCGTAATGAATCAGTAGTAGTTTATCTCAGTCTCAGCTTGGTAGCAACATCTGCAGTGTAACCCAAACTTGATTTAAATTCATCTATATTTTCAATAACTGTTTGGAGACCAAGCAAAGCAGCCTGCTCGGGTTGATCAACCACCGTCACAGACACTCCAAGTTCTTGAGTTAATGCTTGATCAAAAGCAGATAGCTTTCCAATTCCTCCAGTAATTAAAATACCTTTACTAATAACATCTGATGCCAAACCAATTTGTAATCTAGCTAATAAAGATTTAATGACTACAGCATTTTTTTCAATAAACGGTGTCAAACCTTTTCGCAATTCGTAATCATACATTGCAATTTCACTCGGGCTACCCTGGCGCAAATTTTTACCAGAAATCAAGAATTGGCGAGGTTTTTTGGATTGAGAAATAAAATCAACCTGATGAATCAATTGCCCAATATGAGCAGAACTGACTTCTAATTCATACTCATTTTTAAACATTAACTTGAGCTTTTTCTTGATAAAATCTATGCCAGTAAATTCAGATTTCAAACCGATAATACTTCCCAACGAAATGACAACAGCTTCTACTAAACTGTCACCTCCATGAAAAATAAAACTACCAGAGCTATCTGCGATAGGGATACCAGCACCGATGCCGGCAGCGAGCGGAGTTGCTACACTAATAACCTCACCGCCTCCTAAAGAAAAAAATAAATCTGAATAAACTTGATGCGCTGCCGGCGTAGCGCTGGCAGGTAAACTAAAAACAAAAGTGGGACTCAACATTCTTCTAAAACCAAGGCTCTTTTGCAAAATGACTTGTAATAATTCTTTTGCCCAGTGTAAATCATAGACTTCACCCATTTGAAATGGTCGATGAATAATAATATGAGAAGCAACACGATCTTGCATGGCCAGGGCTTCATCACCAATGGCTAAGATACGATTGGTCTTCATATTTACAGCTACTAAGCTAGGTTGATCGTAAATGACGCCCTGGCCATCCACAACTACTCTAATTCTACTTGAGCCAGCATCAACACCAATAATAGGAAAAACTGAATTAAGTCTCTGTAACATTACACTCTGATTATAACAACCTTATGGCAAAGTGTCGCCCCTACTACTCACAATTACTTGTTATGCATACTATATAAAATATCACGCCTTCTCTCTGCTCAAACAATAGACTATAATAATCAAAATGAAGTTTACTAATACACAAAAACGAGCCTTCTTTACTTTTTTTTCTCTATTCTTTGTGGTGGTGGGAAGTGTAATTGCTATTCGCTATGCAAGTGGTGACTATCGAATTACAGATGAAGGTTTTGCTAACCAGACAGGTTTGCTTGCTGCTAATTCTTTCCCAACTGGATCAGAGGTTTACGTCAATGATAAGTTAGTTAGTGCTACTGATGACACTCTCTATTTAGAACCAGGTGAATATGCTGTCAAGATTGTCAAAGATGGTTACAAACCTTGGACCAAACAACTAAAAATTAAAGAAGCTCTAGTCACTCAAACAGATGCTCGCCTTTTTCCAATTGCTCCAAGTCTAACTACATTAACTTTTACTGGTGTTGAAAATATTTCACCTTCACCAAACGGTCAAAAATTACTTTTTTATTCAGCATCTGCTTCTGCAACTCGTAAAAATGGATTATATATTTTAGAGTTAAATAGTTCTCCATTTGGCACACAAAAAGAGCCACAACAAATTATTGAAGATAATCCCGAATATAATCTAGCTGAAGCTCAATTTATTTGGTCTCCAGATAGTAGTGAGGTCATGTTGCTGACTGATACTAAAGAGGTTATTTTAAATATTAATCAAAAACAAGATTTTGCTGCTCTGATTGATACTAGCTTCCAAAAGAAGCAAATTCTAGCTGAGTGGGAACAAGAAATGTTTATTCGTGAACAACAATTTTTATTACAATTTCCTGACGAAATAATTGCTATTGCTACCCAAAGTGCTAAGAATGTTTATTTTTCTCCAGATAAAGAAAAATTGTTATACACTGCTACCTCAGCAGCTACCTTAGCCGAAAATATTATTCCTGCTGTTCTTTCGGCAAATACTCAGCTGCAAGAACGACAATTGTTACCAGGCAATATCTATATTTATGACCGTGAAGAAGATACTAATTTCAAAATTGGCCAAGAAGCAGAAAATAGTAGCCAAACTAATAAAACCTTATTAAGTGTTTTAGATTTTCCCGCTGCATCTACCTCAGCGGAGTTAATTCGCACACAAAATAATTATACTAAGTTACAAGGTGAAGATAATAAAATCACTGCATCTAATTTCAACAGATACCACTCTTCTCTGTATACAAATACTTTACAGTGGCATCCTGACTCACAGCATTTAATTTTTACTCAAGATGATCAAATTAAAATTGTTGAGTATGATGGCACAAATATTACAACTATTTATTCTGGACCATTTATTAAGAACTTTGTATATCCTTGGCCAGATGGTAATAGATTGTTAATCAATACTTCATTCAGTCCTACAACTCCTCAAAATCTGTATGCAATTGAGTTGAAGTAACAACTTGATTTATCGAACGTAAATATTGTTTGCGTTTAAGTTTCCAAACATCGTGTCATATAAACTAAGAATAGTTCTTAGTGCCACAATTTCTAAACTTTCTATATTTTGTTGTAAAATTCTTGTTTGTTGTCCGGTGGCACTTTCAATTCCGACACTTTGTTGAAAGACTGATTGTACTAAAGGTATGTGTTCTGAATGTACAAAGTATGTTCAACACTGACTTTTGACTCAGTTAACAATGCTTCTGTTGTTCTTTTTGAGAGACAATTTGTAAAAAAAAGCTCTAATTCGTCTTTAGGAATTTGATTACTCAATAATAACTGAATTAAGCTTCTGTAATCTTCTACTGTAATTTCACTTGTGGATGCTTCACTACCTTCTTTTGGATGAGTATTAAATTGTTACTCAGTTTCAATTATAGACATAAATTTTTTGCACTCTTTATTTTTGGTGCATCATATTATATCAGATGAATAGTTTCGCTTAGCAGGTGATCCAAAAAACAAGACATACGTATCATATAGGGCAGTGAAGTTTGTATCAAAAATTACTTGTTGAGCTGCTGCAAGATAGACTTCTGCGGTAGTTAATTGTTGATTAAATATTGGCACTGCATAATCAAGAGCTAATTCTGCACCTTCACGATCAAAAACTACCACTCTTTGCAGACTTGCTTTTATCTGGCCTTTCAGTCTTTCAAATTCCTTTCCTAAATTTTCCAGCACAACTTTTAGCCCAGTTTGACTATCATCAATCGTTTTTTTTATAATTTTTTTTGATACTCTCCGAGCAGCTTTTAACTGAATGCATAAACCAATTAAACTCTTCAATCTAAATGAGAGATCTTGATTATCAGGATACTTTACTAATTCTTGCTCTGCTAACAATTTAAGTTGAGTAATTACCTGATCAACGGCAATAGGCTGTGCAGTCTCAACTGTAATTTGAGTTGAATCAAATAATAAACAATCAAGAAAAAATTCATCAAGTTGATCAGCCGTTAATGTATTTTCGAGCAATCCCAAAAAAAGTGGCTGAATTTCTGCATTCGAAACTAACTCTTCGTTTCTATAAGTTTCGGCATGGCGGTCGGTAAGAACTTCAATAATCATGAATGCTTTCTATTTTCTAGTAAACTCTTTAATAATAATTTCTTTACTACCGACTTTTTGGCGAGTATCGATATCTGTCAACCGAACTTGAAACTTAGTTAATGATGGGAATAAGAAAAAGACGGCTTCGGCTGCCATATTCATTCTGTCACCATAAATTTCACAAAATAAATCAGCATAGGAATCGCGGTAAAATTTGGTCTGCTCTTTTAAAGCTTTTTGGAAGTTTTCTGGCACCCAAATACGATTATTGTCTTTACCTAAGTGACTAAATTTTTGTTCTAATTGATCAACGGTAAAACTTAAATTCCATACAAATGTCTCTGGCTCTAAAAACCATGTTGAGCGTACTACTAAAGCATTTAGTAAGACGTGAGCATCTTGTTCTAAAACTCCTTGTTCAATACCAGTTATGAAGGACCGCAAGCCAATGCGGTCGCGGCCGACATGCATTTTGTCGGCCGCGACCAACGCCCACTGCAATGGAAAACCACTAGCTAAATCATTTCCAGACTCTTTTAGAACTGGTTCTTCATGAAATAAAATTGAGTATGCCATGTGCCACCACTCTCGAGGGTGCTTGTCAATATTTTTAAATAATCTTGATAACATCCAGACACTGTAAATTGAGTGATCTGACCGACTTAAAAAGTTACCCATATCATGAGTCATACCGATTAATGCCATCATCACTTCAGTTATATTGTCATAGTTACCAGATCGATCATATGAATGCCCAGAATTTTGGAGCAGTTCTATTCCTTGCTGTGTTACCCAAAGGGTATGTGTATCGCTATGATCGTTGAAACCATGAGTACGCTCTAAATCTAGAACTGCTCCCACATAATTCAAACTCTTTCCAAACCGATTGTATAAATAAGAAAAAACTTCACCTTTACTCTTTAAAGTCAGAAATTCTGAAAAATCAAAAACTTGTTTTATTTCAGGCACTTTAGAGTTAGTTAAAAACGGAAAATCAGATTTTTCGTAGCGTATATCATTTTCATTTAAAAACTCCCAAAACGACTGACCAGATGGTCTCACAAAGCTACTATTTCCAACAAAGTATTCATTTAAAAGTGTTTGCGCTGTCATAACGGTTTTCACTATATCATTAATCAGTAAAATGCGAAATAGACCCAAAGACTTAAATTATAAAACCTAAACTAAAAAAATTCCTGATATAATCACTCTACCTAGCTCTCATAGTTCAATGGATAGAACAAGTGCCTCCTAAGCGCTAAATCCAGGTTCGATTCCCGGTGGGGGCACAACTTTAAAAATATAAATATTATCTACCAAATAAATTATTGAAAAAGCTTTTTTTCTCTGGAATTTCATTGATTAATTGTTTAACATTATTTTGAAAAACGCTGTCTATTTGAATAAAATCTGCTAGATCTAATAAAGTTTTTTTCTGTTCTTCTGACATAGGCTTGAATTGCTTAGTTCTAGGATCAAAATTTGCTTCTAATCCCTGTGCAATATTTTTGAGGATAGAATAATCAGCTGAATATATTAAATTATCAGAATTTGAAAGTAACTTGCGCCAAGTTTTAAAACCTTCCATTCCTAATGCAACAGCATTCAACTCTTTGATTTTATCAGCTGGTGTAAGAGCTAGATTAAATCTATTCATTGATTCAACTAGGTTTTTTTTATCTCTATCAATATTAGCCTGCATTCCTTCTTGCACAGATTTGTTGACCCTGTCAGGGTCAACAGCCACAGGCACCTGTTGGCTATTTCTTTGATTGGCTGGCTCTTTTGAGACAGTAGCAGGTTTTGAAGATTCATTTGCAACAATTCTAGCTCGCAACAGTATTTTAAATATTTTCGGCCAGTTTTCTTCTATGTATTCTTTTTTACTATCTAATTCGTTTTCTGTGACTTGTGTTGCCACATCGATGTAATCCATGACTGCTGTTAATGCAAATTTTTCTCCATCAATTATCATACTTTTCAAATCATCATCTTTTGCTTTTTGTAATATTTTTCCAATAATTCTCTTGGCATTTTTATACGGTAGATCTTGAGAATTTATTCGCTTAATAGTATTACTAAGTAA
>Ga0163154_10005051_pt1 | contig 17019 bp, 16 predicted proteins | sample OliLakLV19MP9P1_FD_148649 | JGI IMG/M metagenome (GOLD analysis project Ga0163154, IMG submission 148649) | Freshwater microbial mat bacterial communities from Lake Vanda, McMurdo Dry Valleys, Antarctica - Oligotrophic Lake LV.19.MP9.P1 | ecosystem: Environmental > Aquatic > Freshwater > Lake >... | reverse complement strand
GCAGGACACGCTGAACAACTGCTCTCATAATGGCGCGTTAGCCTCCCTGTTCCAATCGGCGCATTGCTTCCTCGAACAGAGCCTGATCCGCATCTGAATTGCGCTGACTGCCGAAAGATTTCTTCTTTTGGGGCTTGGGCGGCTCGGCGGCTCTAGCATTTGGGATAAGTGGCGGGGCGAGTTTATCCAATCCTGTCTGCTTTTCCGCTTGCAGCGTTTCGTGATCGGTGTCCACGATCCGCACCAATTCCCCCCGCCAATAGCCCTCTTGGAGCGGCGTATGGCGTCCGCGAGTGGCGACAAAGGGGGCGCGGGGCTTGCGGTCTTCGCCGTCATTGAGACGTTTACCGCCGCGTTTCTTGTCCACTTCGTCGAGCCGTGAGACTTCCGCTTGCCAGAGTTGAGCGTCGAGCTGTTTTTTGCGGGCTTCTACCGCTTCGCCCGCTTTTTTGCGCCGTTCCAACTCTTTCCGTACAAGCCGCAAGCGGTCTTGTTCACGGCGTTCCTCGTCGGCACTGCGCTGAACCGTTTTGCGCTCGTCGGGTGATATTGTAATCCCTTTAGATTTGAGAGCGTCGGCGAGGGCGGACGTTCCAATACCCGGCGTCGTTTTGGCAACTTTCACGTTCGGGTAGATCAGCGTCGAACCGGAGTTGCCGCCTTCCATCTGGTACTTGATTCCCTTATCGGCACACCATTGATGAACCACGGGGCGCAGACGTTCGCCCTGCCCGTGAATGATTCGCACGACCTGAAACCGTCGCCACTCAAGCCATTGGTGCTGAATGTCTACCTCAATCTGATCGGCTGTCATTCCGTGATAATCTTGTTCGGCGTCTACATCGGTTTTGCCGCTGCGTTTCGGCATGGTTCCGGCTCCTCAAAAGGTCAAGCGATCTCACCTAAAAGCATACGCGATGCGGCAGGAAAATGCGCGATTTCCCCTGCCTTTTTTCCTACTCTTCTCGTCGGCAGGGAGTTCCTCAATCTTAGGGACTCTCAAAGATTAAACTGTCCCACCGCATTGGCGGGTACTGAAAGTACCCGCCTCGGTGTCCTTCGGACGAGCGTCCTGCCGGACGCAGAAGGCAGCACCGGAACGATTTTTTTGTTGAGACTCCCTTAACAGAAAACGACACGGCTTTCTTTCTCGGAGCGAGAGAAAAAGCCGTGTCGGTTCAACCAACTGTTGTGTGATTTGCGAAAGACTTAGAAGCTTTCGCCGATCTGGTTGTAGTTGCCGATCAGGAAAAGCAGGTCAACGATGTCGTTGGCTCCATCTGCATTGAAGTCCGCCACTTGCTGATAGCCCAAGGCGGGCGCAACCTTATTGTAAGCACTAATCAGAACAAGCAGGTCGGTAATGTCAGCGGCATCATCGTTGGTGGCATCGCCAACCTTGGAAATCGGGAAAACAACGCCGGAAACGTCACCCGTTGTTGCGTTGGCACTGACCACACGCGACAAGTGCTGTGATCCCTTGAACTTGATGCGGTAGCTTTTCGGTGGCAGATTTCTCAGAGTAAATTGCCCTTGTGCATTGACGCTTGCTGCCACGACGAGGTCGGGGATGCTGTTGTCAATGGCGCGTACTGTGAAGAAGCCTTCGAGCGGAGCGGTGATCGGCGTTCCTTCCAGCGAAACAGTGCCGGAGATGGAGCGAGCGTTTCCTGCACCTGTGGTGACGCGGATATTATCCACTGCCCACCACCAGTCATTGCGAGCCAGTTCCATGCCGAAATCGAGGATCAGACTTGTGCTGCCTGCGGGAATGGGAATGACGATGTTGACCGTTTCGTTTTGAGAATCCGGATGGAAGAAAGCGCCTAAGACATCCGAGTCCCAGCGCAGAACCTCTACAAAGGTTGTTCCGCCATTGAACGAAGCACGAATAACGGCAGTCTGATTATTATCCTGTGGCGCGTCGCCATCATCAAAGCCTTCCGGTCTCCAACTGGAGTCGAAAGTCAGGGTGACGGTGGTGGCGGAGACATTGGCGAGAGAGATTGCCGGAGTTCGCATAAACGTATTGTAGTACGCATTGCCGGGAATACCGACGGGGCTGTCATCATACTCATCGGGATCGGCAATTGCAACGATGCCTTGTCCCAATGTGAACTGAGCGCGGGTCTGATCACCCGCAACCGAAACCCAGAAGTCTTTGCGGGCAAACGACCAGCCGCGCCACTCTTCCGCTTCGGGATCACCAGAATCAGGAACACCAGAAGAGTCTACTGTCCAGCCAAAGGGAGCCGTATGGGTGAAGACGTTGAGGTTCGTCCAGATTCCGCCGCCATTATTGGCTTCGAAAATCGGCTTTTGGAGTTTGGGAGTCAGCGACTCGAAATTTTCGCTGAAAATGGTAATTTGAGCAGACGCCATCGTCGGCGTCAAGAAAGCGGCTCCTGCCAGCAGCACTGCGGGAGCGAGTTTGAGAATATTGCAAGCCATCACAAATTCCTTTCAAGGATGAGCATTCCTGATGCTCAAAGTGGACTGCGAATTGATCTGTCAGCGGTGAGTATTACCGGCACTCAAGGCTCACAGAAACGAGGCGTTCTCTCAAAGTGTTACCAGCACTCTGACAGTCTGCCTCTTGGAGATGTTTATGACAAATTCGTCTCAATGGAAGAAATCTCTCCAAAGTTGTCATAGAGGGGCATTTGTGATGAAGGGGCGATACTGCACTGCACCTTCCCACAGACAAACCCTGTAGGTGAGGTGCTATTCTCTCTGTAAAAAAGAGCATAGCCGAGACACAATACTAACATTACCACATTAACAGCAGATTAAGAGAACATTAAGTTTAGAATAAGATTCGTGCGCTTGCTTCAATCGAGAGCGGCTTGGGCGTTGAAAGAGATCACGATACGGTCTTGAGTGCCGCGATAGGGCAACGCACTATGCAGGAGATAAGAGGGAAAAAGCACCAGCATTCCATCGCGAGGAACAATATCCACGCGATTATTTTTCAGATAATTGTTGCCGTAATCGTTGAAGTTGCCGCCCGTCGGAATCGGCGAATAGAAACGGTTTATGCCATTGCCCGCTCCCCCTTCTTGTTCGATGGCACTATCGCCCGCTTGTATATAGTAGATGCCGCACCAAGAGCAGTGGCTGTGATAATGGGCGTCGTGGTAGCCGCCGTTATTGGTGATATGGAACCAACTGTCCGCGATATGCGGCGTGATGCGGCTTGGCTCGACCTGCGAACCGTTGACGTGAGAAATGGCGACCCGAAGCGCGTCCTCGAAAAACGCTTTCAGTTCAGTGAGGCAAGCGGGCGGCGCGTCCAAGAGATCGAACGGACTCTCGAACAGCCCATACGCCGATTTGGCGGTCATAGCGACATTGCTGGCGATATTCTGCGCGTATCCCTGCTTGGCTTGATAGAGATGTTCGATCAAAGCGGCAGACTGCTCTCTGTGTTCTTTCCAGACGCAGCTGTAAAGGATCGTTGCCCATGTCATTCCGGGAGTGATGTCGTGTTCGGATGCCATTCGCTTGCTTGTCTCCTCATCGGAATCGGTTCGTTCACTTCGCGGGATAGGCAGAATTGACGCCATGCAGAGTATGCCAGATGACGCGGTTCAGGATCGCTTGATCCGGTCGGTCAATGCCGCTCCAATCCAGAGCGAGTGAACGCTGAGTCCAATAGCGTTCCGCGCCCGTTTGAGCCGAAAGCGGCGGATTCATTTCGTCCAATGGGATACGATTTGGGCGTGCCTGATAGGGCGTCAGGTCGGGTGTCTCTTGGAAACAGTTTGTCAGCGGCGGCGTCAGGGCATCGAAGCGGTTCATCGGATCGAGACCGAGCATGAGTTCGATTGAGCGCAGCATGGAAACTGTAGTATAGAGTGTGGAATCGACGAATTTGCGCTTGCTATAAGGGCTTATCGCCATGTAAACCGTGCGGTGTCCGTCAACGTGATCGGGTCCCGACTGCGCGTCGTCCTCGATGACGAAGATGCAGGTGTTTTTCCACTGCGGGCTTTTCGAGATCGCTTCGACGACGCGCCCAAGTGCGAGATCGTTGTCGGCGACCATAGACTGCGGCTTCGGATAAGCGGGATCGCGCCCTTCGGTATGGTCGTTGGGGAGACAGAGAATCATCAGGTTCGGAACCCGATTCTCCCGGCTGAACTTGGTGTATTCCTCTATGAACAGATCGGCGCGTGCCTGATCGCTTTGCCAGAGAGGCCAATAGACGACTTCGGGGTGAATATACTTTTTGAGACTGGAAACCGTTGTGCCGACTTTGACCTTGAAGTTTTTGGTTCCGTTTTGGCGGTCACGCCACATATCGAGCCACGATTTGGGCTGCGGCTCGAACTTCGCCAGTTTGTCGTCGCAAAATTCGCCGTATACCCGAATGGATTTTTTCTTTTTGGCGGCAGCGTCCCACAATGCCCCGCCGCTTGAGATCGCCATCGCGCAGTCGCCGTCGTCGGGATAGGTGCGATAGCCCGTATAGAATCGCTCTAAATAGTCGTTGGCGAGGGCTTGCGTTGACCATGCGTGACCGTCGGCACTGTTGGTTCCGCTGACGTAGCCGTTATCGAAAAGGGTAAACTCACTCGCGATAGCATGGTGATTGGGCGTAATTTTCTCGCCCAATCCGCACAGTTTCGGGTCGCCGTTGCCCTGCGGCACGTCGCCGAAAATCTCGTCATAGGTGCGATTCTCTTTGATGATATACAGGACGTGCTTAATGGCTCCCTGATAGACCGCCATTTTGGGGCGCAGGGTTTCTTGTGAACGATCCCAACCGTTGTTTTGGGCGACGTGCTTTGTCGCGGCTTTGAGGTCGGCGGTCAGGTCAATAATCGAGACTGTGCCTTGAAAGTCATGGGCGTTGCCAATTCCGCCCTTTGCCGTTTTGCGTACCGAGCCGTTGCCCTTTGAGTTGAGAACATAGGCGGTTTTGCCGTCGGGCATGAGGGCAAGGGCGACGGGATAGAATCCGGCGGGGCGAAATCCGAGCGTTTTCCGGCTGGCACTGTCAATCTCGCAGACGGCATTGTCGCCGCCGTTGCAGATATAGAGTTTGCCGTTTTGGAGTGTGAGGGCGCAGGGCATCGCCCCAAAAATGTTGAGATTATCCCATTTGATGGGAATCGTGCGCGTCACTTTGCGCGTCATCAGCGAGATTTCCGAAACGGTATCGCTGGCAGAGTTGGCGACAAAAACCTGCTCGCCCTGAATTGCCAAGCCGCTGGGATGCAAGCCGACATCGAGATGCTGCACTTCGCCTGTTCCGCGTGTGATCAGGCTGACCGTGCCGGACGCGGGCGCACCACGCGGGTCTACCACAATTACGGCGTTGCCGCTGACTGCTTCATTCTCTTCGTTTTCGTCCTCCGTCTCTTCTTTGGTGACAGTGCGCCCGCCCCAATTCGAGACGACAAGCGTTGTTTCATCGGCAGTGAGTTTGACATCGAACGGCAGATTTTGGACAGGATATTCGCGCAGGAATTTGCCACTGGTGAGATTGATCTCGGCAACGGCGTTGCGGTCACAAGCGGCGACGTAGAGGCGCGTGCCGTCGCGGGTGATTGTCATACCGCCGGGACGTGGATTCTCTTTTTCGCCTTCCGGCTTGACGGCAAGAATTCGCCCCTGTGTCAGCGTTTTGTCTTTGAGCAGAAATTCCTGCACGGTTCCCTGTGCTGTGGAGACAAAAAGGCGCGTGCCGTCCGGTGACCAGAGGATGCCGCGATACGCGGCAGTGGATTTGTTGGCGAGAGGAACAGTGCCGTTCTCAAAAACGCCGCTGCGATCCATCAGCAGAACATTGCTCTCATTGAGAACGGCAGCGAAATTGCCCGTAGGATGGAGAGCCAAGTCGGTGGGTCTGCCATCGAAGGCGACGGTTCCGGGAACGATGCGCTGCCCACTGGCGACAATGAAATCGCCGTCAGGCTGTTTGCCCATACCGAGAAACGGCAGGCGCGATGCCGCGAAACCGAACACGCCCAAACCCAAAACACATCCCGCCACCATCGCGGCTTTGATTTTCACGCAAGGCTCCTCTTTATAAACTTTCGCCTTCTATGGTTCGAACCAGCGATTGGGCGGCGTTTGATTGATATAGAACTGTTCCAACCGCAGCGATTTCTGATGTCCGTCCATGAAGCCGAGATTGACACGCTGAAAATGCCGCGCCGCCGCCCGCGAATCTTCGTCGTCATCAATCTCCGACGCGGGCGCGACCATCTTGTAGGTGTCGGGGCGCGGCGTGATGAGATCGTCGCCCGTGCCGGTATCGCCGAGCAGAACAGTCTCAGCCGGAGTCTGAAACGCGGCAAGTGAGCGAATCGGAGCCTGATCTTCGGGATCGTCGGTCAGGTCGGCAAAGGCGAGTTCGTTCAATCCATACGAATTGATGCGGCTGAGCGTATCGTCGGGACAACGGTTGATCTGCGTATTCTTGAGATAAGGCGCGATCATCGTTATCCAGAGAATGTCGTTATCCTCGGCGTCTTCATACGCAACAGGCGGAAGCGTCTCATCATAATCTTGGGCATACATCAGGACGCCAAGCGAGAGCTGCCGCGTATTGCTGGCGCATTGAGTTTGTCGGGCGCGGGCGCGTGCCTGTGCCAGAACAGGAAAGAGAATCGCCGCAAGGATCGCGATAACGGCGATCACAACGAGCAGTTCAATTAAGGTGAAGCCGCCGGGTTTGCGGTGAGAGTATGCCATCGTAATTTTCCCTCAAAGAGCAGAGTCGAATGGGTCTTTTCTCTTTGACGACACGTCAAGGCAATTTTGCACAGAGTCTATTTTCCGTCGGTATCACTGCCCGATTTTCCGGCGTCACGCGGCACGGTGGTATCGCGCTGTGACGGGTCTTCAGTGGATTTCGGCTCTTGTCCGGGCGCGTAGGTGATGCCTACGACGCCCGAACTGAACGCCCGCCTCAGCAAAATGCCCGCCCCGATCAGAGAGAGAATAATCACGACCGCGAACACGCCGGGATGCACTTTATTTTTCATGATCGCCTCTCCTCCACTTTGCTTACTTCGTGTTAATTGATCGGGTCGCGGCGGAACAGAATGCGATCCACGGTTTCGCGGCAGGTCGCGCCTTGGGCGAAGCGAGATTCCAGTGTGGCGATATTCTCAGGGTCGCGGCAGAAAAGAAGAAGATGCTCTTTGCGTTTGGGCATAATCGTAAAGCTGCCCGCGGCGGCACGCGCCATACTGAACGCGCCAACCTGCATGGTTTTGGCGTGTCCATCCATAAAGGTATATTGATATTGCCCGTTATGGCGCACTGCGGCGGCGCGTGCGCCATCTACCCCTTGGAAATAGGGCGTGAGGGTTTGCGGCGGCTCATCGTTGGAGTCGCCTTGCAGGACGCACTCGGCAGGAGAGGGAAAATCGGCAAGCGAGCGTCCGACCCAAAGCGAACCGCCCCACGGTGCGGTTTCCTGTTGTCTCGGTCCCCAAATGCCGTTTCCAGTGCGATAGTCGTACAGTCCGAAATTGGTTCCGTAGCCGAAGCACCGAGCAACACGCTGTTGCTGTGGAAGGGTGATCGAACTTGTCCCGCGATTTTCCAGTGACCAGCACTCCCAGTATTGCGTGGTGCGATTAGGACAGAAGAACATCTGGAAATTTTTGACGTAGGGTTGAAGTAGATAAAACTCGCCTATCGAGTCTTCGCCTGCCGGATCGAGATTGGCGTTGCCGGTTTTGGGCAGTCGCTCATCATAATCTTGAGCATACATGAGCCAAGAATTGCCCATCTGGCGCATATTGGAGAGGCAAGTGATTTGACGGGCTTTTTCGCGTGCCTGTGCAAAAACGGGAAACAAGATCGCCGCAAGGATCGCGATAATGGCGATAACGACGAGGAGTTCGATGAGAGTAAATCCTCGCGTGGTGCGGGTGTTGACGGAAAGCGTTTGAGACGGGAGCATAGAGTAAACCTCACTTTTCACGTTCACGATGCAGAGTGATAAAGAGGAACGCCAGAAGCACAGCGTTCCTCACGATAAGAGCCGAGCAATTTGTATTAAACTGATGGCGATCATTATACATCTTTATATGTTAAAGCAGTATTAAGAGCGCAAGATTTTTTGCGCGATTCGAGAGAAGAGTTTCCGCTTCCGCCGATCTCTCCATAATTCCCTCAAAAAACGGTTGACTCCGATTTCCAGTGTCTGCTATACTCTACCATATTGGTGAAGCAAGGTCGCTTCCTCTCCAATACCCATACCGCCGTATCTCCTGACAGTTGCAATGTCGCCCTGTCCGAAACTTATGCGCCAACCATTCGGTTTTTCTCACACAATAGAAAACCGTTTCGGCAGGGCGTTTTTTCTTTGTCCTGCCAACGCTTTACCCATCCCAAACCCATGAAAAGGAGAGGCACAAATTGACGCCCAAAGATGTCATTGACCTCGTGAAAGAAAAAGAAGCCCGTGTCGTAGACGTGCGCTTCACCGATATATTCGGACAAATGCAGCACTTCTCACTGCCCGCTTCGGCACTCGATGAGGAAAAATTCGAGGAAGGCTTTGCCTTCGACGGCTCGTCTATTCGCGGCTTCAAAGCGATCAATGAGTCGGATATGCTCCTCATTGCCGACCCCAATACCGCCTTCATCGATCCCTTCTTCGAGGTCACGACGCTGGTTTTGATCTGCGATATTATTGATCCGATTACGCGGGAAGTCTATAATCGCGATCCGCGCCAAATTGCCAAAAAAGCCGAAGCCTATCTCAAAAGCACCGGCATCGCCGATACCGCGTTTTTTGGTCCTGAAGCGGAATTTTATGTCTTCAACGACATTCGGTACGATCAGACCTCGCACTCCGGCTACTACTATATTGACAGCGACGAAGGCATCTGGAACTCAGGGCGCGACGAAAAGCCCAATGTCGGCTACAAAATCCCCTACAAGCGCGGCTATTTCCCCGTCCCCCCGAACGACACGCTCCAAGACCTGCGAACCCTGATGATGCTGACTCTCCAAGAGGTCGGTATCGAAGTGGAAATGCAGCACCACGAGGTCGGAACGGCAGGGCAGTGCGAGATTGACTTGAAGTTCGACACGTTGCTTTCGATGGCGGACAAGCTGCAAAAGTACAAATATGTCATCAAGAATACCGCTGTCCAGAACGACTATACGGTAACCTTTATGCCGAAGCCGCTGTTCCAAGACAACGGTTCGGGGATGCACGTTCACCAATCGCTGTGGAAAGACGGACAGCCGCTGTTCTTCGATGAAAAAGGCTACGGTTTCCTCTCGGAAATGGCAGTCCACTATATCGGCGGCTTGCTGAAGCACGCACCCGCCCTGCTGGCGTTCTGCGCTCCGACGACTAATTCCTACCGCCGTCTTGTTCCCGGCTATGAGGCTCCAATCAACTTGGTCTATTCGGCACGCAACCGCTCGGCGTGTATCCGTATTCCGATGCTCTCGAAATCGCCCAAATCCAAGCGTGTCGAGTTCCGCGCTCCCGATCCGGCAGCAAATCCATATATCGCTTTCGCGGCATTGCTACTGGCGGGTTTGGACGGCATCGAGAACAAGATCATGCCGCCCGCTCCGGTGGACAAAGACATCTACGAAATGCCCGCTGAAGAGAAGAAGGACATCGCGCAGACGCCCGGAACCCTCGAAGAGAGCCTCAATGCTCTCGAAGCGGATCATGAATTTCTGCTCAAAGGCAATGTCTTCACAAAAGACCTGATCGAAACCTATATCGAGATCAAGCGCGACGAAGCCAAGCAGATCGCCCTTCGCCCACACCCGTTCGAGTTCGCCCTCTATTACGACATCTGAGAATTCTCCCCTGCGTCTTCCGCAATAAAAAGCCCGTTCACTTCTCATATTGAGAAGTGAACGGGCTTTTTATTTTCTCATGGATTGTCAGGAATCTGGAATTGCAACGACCCAATCACCCAATGACCTAACAACCCAACTTCATGGATTGGAATAGTGAAACTCGAACGTCTGCTCGCGAGTAGCCTCTTGCGGTGCAATGTCCTCAGAATAGTTCTGGAACGGTTCTGCACGCGGAATGGCACGCCATTCGGGCGCGGGAATTTCATATTGCGAGAAGTAGCCGTTGCGCCAATTTGGGTGCAGGTCTTCATCGCGGAATGTCTGTGCCGATGAGGACATTCCATCGAAAAGGCTTGCCGCAAGGCGTCCGGTTCCCAAACTGTTGAAGAAGACAAGACCGGGTTCCATGTTGTGCAGATTATAGCCGAGAACGCTGTCCACTCTGCCCGCCGCGTTGTACATTCGTAGACTGGGAACATCCTCGCCATTAAGACGCAACAAAGCGCGGCGCGTGCCGCTCTTGTCGAGCAGGGTAATTCCCGGCGCGTCGTCTTCGTCTACGGCGATCCGCACGCGCTCACGTCCCTGACTGTCGCGCAAAATAAACTCTTTTGCCTCTACGCGATCCGAAGACGCTGTTGTCCTCACGACAACAGGGCGAGACAGCATCAAAATTCCCAAAAACAGTGCCATCACAATTCCTGCCAAAGCCGCCAACCCTGCATTCGAGAGGCGAATACTCAATTTCATTGCTCCAACCTCCTGCGTGTATTTTGTCCGGTGATTATAAACCGGCGCATCGAACTCTCAAAACCTCACGTCTTTGTGTGGTGCCTACTCTAACATTTCAGACGCGGCAAACAACGATTTGCTACGCTGAATTTTCGGAAAAATTTGGGCGAAAGTCGAGTCCCCTCTTTGAGTATCGACAACCGCAGCCATCCAGTATATAAAAAAACGCATAAGACGCCGATTCCGTTCCCAAAACCTCATTCTTCACGCCGCAGTAAATCTCCTGCATACAACGAGCTTGTCATTATTTTGGCAGAGCCTTCAGAATATCGGCGGTTCGGGCGCGGTCACTGTGCGACTTGCTGACTTTGGCAAACAGAATTTTGCGTTTGTAATCCATGACGAATGTCGAGGGAGATGCCGCTCCCGATTGCATTCAGAGTGACTTCGCGCAGCGAAATCCGGTATCCATTCAGGTTACGCCCGCGCCTTCGATGGCACGATTATAGGTACGGCACGCCTGCTCGCCATACCCGACTGCTCCGCCGCGCAAAAGCCGCTGTTCCGGGTTGCCGTTATAGAAACCCTGTACCCATTCCCAAGCGTTGCCCGCCATATCAAGACAGCCGTAAGGACTGACGCCGTCCGGCTTGGAACCGACAGGACGAACTCGCGCCGCACCCGGAAGGCATTGCCCTTCGAGCCGCTTTTGCAGTTCGGGAATGACTCTGCCCAGCGTCTTTTTGGGACGTGCCGTAACCCGTTTGCTGTCCCAAATATTGCCCCACGGATAGCGGCGTCCGTCGGTTCCGCGTGCCGCTTTTTCCCATTCGTGTTCGGTTGGCAAGCGTTTGTCCGCCCATTTTGCGTAGGCTTCGGCGTCCACATAAAGGACATTCGTTGCCGGCAAATTTTCGTCTCCTGCGGCGAATGTATGCGACGGGCTATACTGCTTAAATTGAGCATTGGTGACTTCGGTGCGATCCATCGCAAATGACGGCACAAACACGCGCTGTGCGGGATGGGCGTCTTCGTCGGCATCCTTATCGTCTGAGCCGACAACGAACTCACTCCCTGCGATATAGACCATCCCCGCCGGAACCTGACGCTTCTCTTGAACTTGCATCGCTTCTGAAGGCGGCACAGCGGCAAGCCGTTCGCGGGCAATGTCTCCACCTATCGCGAGTACGCTCCCAATTCCACATAAAGCAATCCATTTTTTGCGAGCAATCTGCCTCACGATTTTTTACTCCTGAACCGCATTTACCCAGCGAAATGAATTGTTGCTGTCCAAATCTCGTTGCTGAGATTTTGCCGGGTGTGCGGGCATTTTAAATACCCGGCACCGTGTCCTGCGGACAAGCACCCTTCGGATGCGTTGCTCTTGCGCGAGAATTCCGCGTCCGAAGGACGCTTGGCGGAACGTCATGCAGACGGGGGTTTTCACCCCCCCGGTTAAGAGCAGCGACGAGATTTATCCAGCGAAATGAATTTCTCGTGCAAGAGGCGTTCCGCCGTGCCGTGCTTCGCACTCTCAATGCCAGTCCACTATTGCGGGTTCTCCCTATGACGCAACCGCCTCCGCAGTTTTTGAGAGAACGACGGCTTTCACTGGAATCACAATCTCTTCCATCGGCTTGGACGTCTCCGAGTGAAGCGTCAGAAACTGAACAATATCTTTCGAGAACAACAAATCAAGCGTCCAATCCAACGCAACTCGGACTTTCTTCTCAAAACGCGGCAACTTGCTGAGATAAATGGTGCGCCACAAAAACCACGCCGGAAACCCCGAAAAGTTGATCCCGAAACCCCGCGCCACTCCGGTACGCCGTCCCAACGATGCCATCAAGCCAATGGTGTTGAACAGAAACGGGCGTTTTTTGCCGCCGTAAATAGTCGCTGTCAGGTTTTGCGCCAAAATCTTTGCCTGTCGAATTGCGTGCTGTGCCGTTGGCAGATATGGTTTGCCTGTACCGGGATCATACGCACACGCGCAATCACCGACTGCCCAAACTCTCTGCCACTCCGGCACTTCCAAATACTCATTGACGCGGGTTCGTCCTCGCTCCATCGCACACGGGAGACAGGCGAGCAGCGGATTGGGGGCAGTTTCCGCCGCCTATATCAGGGTTTTGGTCTGCAATTGCGTGCCGTCGCTCAACTCGACCCAACCCTCTCCTGCTTTGACAATACGAGTATCGAGACGGATGGTGACGCCACGACTTCGCACGAATTTGCTGTTCCACTTCGGCGTCGTTGTCCGGTGATGACAAAAAACCACATAAACAGGAAATGCCACGCCATGATTTCGCCGAAGCCGATGCGGTAGACATCATTCGCCTAATAAATCAGAATGCCGCTCCAAATCATTACCATCAAAACAGGAAAGTTGACCCAATGGAACCAGCGAATAGCAAGCGGGTGTTTTTTCTCCAAGCGTTTCATCGTCGCTTTTTCCTTTATCATTCAGGGATATATTTCTATCAATCCTCAGTATGAGCGAAAGGTTCCCCGCGACAGAAAAATTCTCAAAAATAAAAACCGCCCTCTCAGTATTGCTGAAAGGACGGTGAGAGTTTCCTCGACAAAATGAAACTTTTGAGACCGGAGGGTTATTCGCAAGAAGCACAACTTTTTGCGGTCACGACCCAAGCGTATACGTCATTAAACCTCTTGCAAAAGTCCAGTGAAATGAATTTCTCTGCTAGGGGCGGAACGCCGTACCGTGTTTCGCACTCACAATCCCAGTGCAGAGGTGATCACCTCCAAAGGGGGATTTCGTCCGCAGGACGACTGTTTTTGAGTCGGGTACGTTCTTGTACCCGACTTATGCAAGAGGTCTATTGCTTGTTCGACTGCGCCAGCAGTTGCGAGACGGAAATCTGCGCCAAGTCGGTGTTCAGGTTGGTTACATATTTGGAACGGAGCAAGCGTTGGCAGAGATTTTGCACGGTATCGTTTTTCGAGGTTTTCAGAGTGCGTCGCAGTAACGGCTCAAGATAACGACCTTGTTCTCGCAGAACCGCAAACCCCCGCCCTCGAATATCAGCATTCGGCGACGCGAGATTGAGGACGGCTGTCTCTACTTTCTTCTCTCTTCCCGGCGTCAGCAGCTCCAATCTTCCGACCATGACCCGAACAATCTTTGCCGGTTCCGGTGTGATACGCAGGGGAATGAAGCCATCCGTCCATTCCTGTGGAAGCACATACAAGACACGGATTCCCTCTGTCTCGAAATAACTCTTGCTCCAAGTGTTGACCATTGCCCGCGCCTCTTTCGGATAAAGTCCAGACTCCGTCAGGCGTTGAGCAAGTTCCTGTTCAATACGGCTCTTGAATTCGGGAACGGTGAGAGCGTCCTTCATTTCCGGCACGACGCCGCGAAGACTTTCTCTCGGAGCCAGGGCGGGAATATAGCGGTATGCCGCTTTGCCGTTCTCAACACGCAGGACAAAAAGATGAATGAGGGATTGGCGTTCCGTGTTGGCGTAAGCGAGAGTTCCCTTGTTCAATGAGGTCATTTTCAACGGCAAATTCCTCTGTCCCAAACCTCGATAAAAGAGGAATCTTTCTGTCTCGATGCTCTTCTTCCCGGAGTTGTTGTTGACAGTCTGCACCAGCGAAGAATCCACGTCGCGAGCGTAGTTCCACAGCGCACCTTGGGGCGCGGGTGCAAGTATCTCCGCGTTTTCGGAAGTGGCAGGCAGTATCGTTGCCCTCCAAACGATATGCCCGCTCATCCTGTCCACTACATCTCTTTGATTTTTCGAGGGGGTCACGGCATAGGCTTGAGGATACCATTGAGTCCAGGTTCCTTGCGCGAACTTGACTCCGACACTCACGTCTTGCTTCCGTTGGGTATAGAAGTAGATGACCGGAGTTTCGCCTTTGAGAATGACCTTCGGCATGATCAACTCTTCTCGCGAACGAGAGTGGACAAAACTGGGCAGGGCGTGTTCTTCATGGTACATCCCATCCAGCGTGGCACCATCCGAACCGCTCATCGTGAGGAAAGTCCCCCACTCATGAACGACGAGATCGCTTTGGACAGGCTGTTGGGCAGAAGCAGAGAGTGTTGCGGTGAGCAGCGCGAGTGACGCGGTGATATGAAAACGCTTCATTTTGGGTGTCTCCTTTTGAGCCTATCCAGAGAAGCAAGAAGTCTCATCGAGAGGAAAGGCTGCATTCAGACAAAGACTGAGTGACACGCATTGGACGATAATCCTCTCAAACGGTTACATTTATTCTTATCGGATTTATGGCGACCAAGCACGCAGAGGCAACACGCGGTTTTGAGATAAAAGTCTTCGTAACAGTGCTTGTCTGGTAACAGTTCAGGGTTGGCAGCATCTTGTTTTATCATGACTCCTGTGAAAAGAAGAAGAGGCGAATGGGATACAAGCCCACTCGCCTCGGAATCCAATCACAGTGCGGAGCTGATGACGTGCGTCGGATTTGCACTCGGAACTGTGCAGATGCACGGCTCCTTGCAAACAGCACACAGAAGGAGAAAAGACATGGCAACCATCTGCTATGCCTTGGGCATCGCTTATTACAGCATAGCACTCGCGGTGCTTCTCGTAGAGGTCTACGAGAAACGTAAAGCCAAGAGCGGCTAAAGCCCAGCAGGTTGCAAGAAGACATCACCCTTTTTGCAGCCTGTTCTCCACTCAACTCCAATGTTATTATATCACAATTCTCATCTTATGGCTAGCCCTGTTCTCCCGCCAGAGGCATATTTCCGGTATTTTACTCTCTTTTTGCTCTTTCACGATAGCAGAAAGGCAAACTTAGCGTGGGACGGTTTGTTTGACAAAGGCAACCAATGCCCGCAACCCGCGCACAACTTCCTCGTTTGTGGAAAGGCACGAAATTGTCGTCTCGAACTCGTTGCCGACATTGGTCAGGGATTGGCGCAGACGGAAATTTTCCTCTTCGCGCTGTGTTTTTTCGCGATAAAGTTCTTCATTGAGGGCATTGTATCGCTCTTCGTTGAGTTTATAGGTCTCCTCCAAAACCCGAATTTTTGTTTCCAATTCCACGCTGTCGAAGCGCGGGAAATACGATTCGTTTTTGAGGATTTGGAGTTTCTGCATGAGATAGCTATAGCCGGCAAGCAGGGGACGAAACGCCGTCGAGATGAGATAGAACACGGCAAAATAGTAGCCGACTTTGCCTTGTGTAGTGTGTGTGATGCCCGCGACAAGCAGAGCCGAAGTGAGATGGGTTCTAATCGCCAAAAGCAGCAGTCGGGGGTGCAGTCGGCGCACATAGGTTTCATGCCCTGCTTGCAATGTCATTTCGCGATCTGTAGCGCGGGTCTGCTCAAATTGCACTTCCTTCGCCTTGAAGTACAAATCCCACGAGGCTTTGAGAATAATCAGCAGTCACAAAAAGCACAGAATGCCCATCACAATGTCGAGCAGATGGGTCTGTAGATAATCCATCGGCAGCGGGTGTTCCGTTATGCCTCGATAGATAAACAAACCGATTACGATAATTCCCCAGCAAAACGCCACAAATTCTCTCATGATAAAACCTCCTGTATCCTTTTATAGAAGGATACAGGAGGCAAGAGAAATCCGCCTGAGACTTTTGACCTATTTTTGCACCGAAAGCGAAGGTTTTGATGAAGCCAAAGTCACATGAAAATCAACAATGAGAAGAGAGCGTGAATTTCTTCTATCTCTCAGTCGTCCTATGGATTATTAAGCCGCAGAAACGTCTGTACTGCGTCAAGGAAGGACGGCATCGTGATGATACTTCCGTGATCGGCGTCCTTGATAACTATGAGTTGACCTCTGACCAACTGCGCTATGTCGCTCAGTTGCTTATCTGCTGCTTCGCTCAGTTGCTTATCTGCTTCTGCGATGCTCTCCAGACTGCCGTAAGTGACGAGAACAGAAACCTTGTTCGCCCTCAACTGTTTTCTGGTGACTTGCAAAGTTCCGAAGTATCCTCGCATATATGCTGCCGTAGCCTGAATGTCCTGCCCCATCATCTCTTGTTTGACAATCTCCTGAGCCTGCTCCATGGTCGGTTTGGGCTGCCCGGGCGGAATAGAAGCCATGATAAAGGGAACTCTCTGGTCCTCATGTTCTAAATAGTTGAGAAATGCTCTCCCTTTCTCCTGCTGTTTCTTGCTCCGTTCAAAGATAATGTGGCGTGAGACGAGCGTTACGCTCAATAGACGGTCAGGGTGAGTCACCAGCAGTTTTGCCGCTATTCCGCCCCCAACGGAGTACCCAATAATATGTGCCTTCTTGATTTTCAGGTGGTCGAGCAGCCTCACCACATCTTCGACCGTCTCCGTCCCATACAATTTCGGGTCATGGGGCTTGTCGCTCTTGCCTTGTCCTCGAGCGTCGAGAGCGAGAACACGGTACTGCTTTGAGAGCATCGGCATCAATCCCGATCCTTCAGGGCTTATTGCCCCCCACGTTTCAGCACTGCGACCAAGACCATGCAGCAGGACAACTGCCTGCC
>Ga0163154_10005050_pt1 | contig 17019 bp, 27 predicted proteins | sample OliLakLV19MP9P1_FD_148649 | JGI IMG/M metagenome (GOLD analysis project Ga0163154, IMG submission 148649) | Freshwater microbial mat bacterial communities from Lake Vanda, McMurdo Dry Valleys, Antarctica - Oligotrophic Lake LV.19.MP9.P1 | ecosystem: Environmental > Aquatic > Freshwater > Lake >... | reverse complement strand
GACTTTTATCTTGACTTTCGGCGAAACGCTCGGGCATCGAAGCCCTTGGCATGCTTTTTAAATCGCTCTTTTCAGAACGAAGCGATTTTTATCTTGACTTTCAGCCTCTTGTGCCTTGGGCGGTAGGTGTTTCACGTGAAACGCTTTGGGAGCCCTTGGCGAAAGCAAAAAATGTGTTTTCTACTTCCGCTGTACCGATTTCCCCCAACCAAATGGCCCAGCATTTAGCGCCATCCGCCAGCATAATTTTGCCGGTATTAAATGACCATGAGGCGTGAGCCCCATAAAGCAACCCACACATGGCTCTTTCTAGAGTCATATCGTCCTGTTTTTCAATCATTTGCCCCCGCGAAAAGTTGCGCTATCAAATTGTCAGCGAAATTAAGGCTGCTAGATCTTTTCCTTTTCCTTTTGCGAGCGTTCAATAAGCAGGGATTGGCGCACAATAAACGCCCAATTGCGCGGTAGCAGCTTTCACGTTCCGGCTCTACCGTCGCTTCATGCGTAGCTCTTGTAATCAATGCTTCTATCTGTCTACGTTTTTCACGACCGGTCATGATACAATACTATCAGCACAACCAGTAATATGGTAGAAAGAGCTAGCGAACATGCTGTATAAAAAGTCATGTATCTTGTTACGCGTAACGAAAGCGAGACGCAAGTGACCGTCGGCAAAGATGCTCGTAAAGAAGCTTTGAAAATCATGAAAAAAAGAGCGACTCAGTATGTAGGAGACATTTATGGGACGCAAGATCCTGCTAGCGCGCTCAAAGCAGGTTGCGAATTATTCGCAGAAGCTAGCGACTGGCTAACTAAATATCCTGTAGATATGGTGGCCCAAGCTTTCATTCCGGCTTTCAAGGCAGCGGCTGATATGATGGCGTCTGTTGAAGCACATTTGAAGGCCACCACCGATCTTCTCGAGAATGAGCGACACACACATGCGATTCTGAAGGAAGCCATGCAATTGGCCGCGAATGGCGGGCTGATACATTGAAGAACGAGACCAAGAAAGATCGCATGCCTCTCACGAAAAGAGCTGTTGACGAAGCAGGAATCCTTTTCGTAGATATATTGTCTAATGTCGAATCAGCCCAGATCTGCCTAGACTTCTTTCCCCGGCTGTTTGGCGACGCGAAAAAATGTCGGCGTCTTGAAAAGCGGCTAGAGCAAATGCTTGTCATTTTCACGCATGCCAAGCTTGCGCTTCTAGAGGTTGGTCCGGTCGCGGATGAAGATTCGACGGATGAAGCGGCCGCAAAAAAACCGATTTCAGTCGACTTGCTTCTTGGTTACGGCGGGCGCGAGCGCTAAAAAGCCCGCCGATTGGCGGGCTTTCGTATTCGTGAGCGCTAAAAAGCCCGCCGATCGATCGGCGGGCTTTTTAGCGGCCTGCTATTCTAGCTATGGCTCTAAGTGCTATCGTAGCGATAATTACACCGCTAGCAATTTTTACTCCTACAGGTATTGAAGGCCATACCGGTTTACCGTCTTTCGATTGAGGGGGAACGATACCTATATCGTTCGCGATCTCATCGATTGTCGAGGCAGCCTTAAGCGCAGCGGTAGCCTTTTCTAGGTCATACGGTTTTAGCGTGTTGGTCGCGCCCTTACCGTACGCTATTCCGGTAGTTGGATCGTATTGGCATTCCTGCGGTGCTTCTTCTTTGAAAACCTGTTCAGCCCCCAACAAATCGGTTCGTAGAGCCGAAATCATTGTTGGATCGATATTATCAGGATCGCTCTTGCCGAATGGCTCGTACCGGCCCTTGATTTGCTTAATGGTAGAGACCTTTATGCCCGGACACATGGTTTGCGCATATGTGAGTCTCCCCCACCTACCTACCAATTCGTCGTAAGCCTCCTTATCGCTAGCCATTTTATTTCTTCCTCGCGAAATAAAAGGCCCCTGCAATTCCAACCGCAGTTACAAGCGCGGGAATTGCTGGCTTGGCTCGCGCGACGAAATCATCAATCATCGATTTTGCTACGGCAGGGGCAAGATCGGGAACTAGTGCCGGAGCAAGCGCAGGCGCAAGCGCAGGCGCAAGCGCAGTAGCCAGAACGGCTGTTGGCGGCGCGAGGGGGGCTAGCGCAGGATTTGGAGCGGTAGTGTTAGGGAAATTGGCGGCCGCATCGAATGCTTCGGAAATCCATCCTGCCAAGCTCGCGGAATTGACCGGCCTGCGAATTTTATGCGCATTAGCAAGCGCTTTGCCTAGACCTAAACTCATTTGAGTGCACCAATGATGCCAATATCAATACCGAATTTGCTAGCCAGAATTGCCATGATGATAGCGATAAATCCTGCCAGCAACTTTTTTTCGCGCAATGTAGGAACGAGCGCCAGAATCAATTGCACGTCTTCACTCATTTTTACCGTAGCGATTTGGCCGGCATGTTGATCGATTTGGATTCGAACCAATCCAGCGCGAAGTTCGTCCATTTCCTCTCTGATAGTGCGCTTCAGATGCTCATGGTCGACCATGAGCCGGCCCAAAAGCCAATCTGGAGTACCTTCTTCCGGTCGATCTGGTGTCGTGACGCGCCTTTGATTATCGGCAGATTTGGGCGTTTGGTCAGCGTCGCTTATGCTGGCGAGCTTCTGGCGACCTTGGGCGAGCTGGTAGAGATCTTTATGCGCAGTCATTTTGCTCTTCCTTTGAATTGCGTCACAATTTGGGGCCATTTTTAGCAATATACCATGTGTCGGCGTCTGCGAAAGTTCCGAGCGGGAATACACGCTTATCACCTACTGCGGCGGCAATTTCCCGGACTAATCCCTGAACGCGGTTAGCGTGCAATCCGACGGCTTCCGCCATACATGCCCGAGTGCCTTCGTCCCTATCGGGGTGCGCGAAGCTCGCGTTTGCCGCCGCTGTTCCGTACCGCGCTGTGCTTTTAACGCAGAATCCGCCGTAGTAACTTTCGCGCCTCATGGCGTAGCTCGCCCGAAAATTCGTGCCGGCTGTATCGGCTAGAATCGCTGCTGTTTGCGCTCGCTTGACGAACACATGTTTGATTACATCGCGCGCGCCTTCTAGATCGCTTCCGTAGCAACGAAAACTCACATCGTATTTCTGTCCCGACGATTGCGAATCCTGGTATGGAACGCATCCAGGACCGGTTTGGGCGTTAGCGGGGCATTGAACCGCCCCCCAATTGAAGCACCCTTTCATTGGATCTTTCCAGCCTTTGCCGTAGCTGGATTCCAGAAATGCGACGGCCTGCGCGTACTGAAGCTCGAAAATTGAGCCTGCCCGTCCCACAACATCCTTGAACGCCTGCTCGATAATAGGGCGGGCCCATTGATGGTTAGTGCGCCGAATCGGCGTCATTACAATATCTGTAGCCAACTCGGGCGCAATGCTGGAAGGGATTCCCGAATTCGAGCCGCCATTGCGCGCGTTGCGCGAATATAGCAGCCATCCAGCGCCAATAGACGCGACAATTCCCGCGCCTAATTGGGCTTTCGCATTCATTTTGCCTCGGTTTTCTCTGACGAATTGAGAGGCGCCTTCATCTTGTCAATGATTGGCATTACACGAGCTAGAACCGGCTTTTTCAGCATTTTGAATGCAACAACGCTCATTACAATTCCCCCGCCCAACATCAATACGCGTTTTAGTTTCATGATTTTTCCTTCTTTTCTACAGCATCAAAGGCTTTTTTACCGCGAATGCCCCGTTGTATTAGCGTCTTGGTATACCATCCTGCCGCTGCGCCCCCAAATACTAGAACGATGTTCAGCAAAGCCTCAATTAAAACCGGATTCAAGGCGCACATCCTTCAGCCTGAATCCCCAATATCTCGCAATAGTCTAGGCGAGCCTGCTCAAAAAGTTCAATTAACGGTTTCCAAGCATCTTTAATTCGATCTCGCCGGGATTCCGGGTTTTCAATATCGGACGGTTTGCAGGCAGCAAGACTAGTCTCGTATGAGATCAGTGCGGCGTCTTCTAACGCAATCGGAATATTCGCCAACCGCGTGAATGCCGGGGGCACACACCCGAGCACGCACAAAAGGATAAGCGGAGCTAATTTTACCATTTGAAAATCAATCTTCCTAGATAGTAAGCGAGAGCGGTAATGCCGCCCGTCATCGCCACGATCGTCATCGTGCTATTTCGAACCGGAACTATCGAGGGAGCCCACGGCCAAGGCCCCGCTTCATTACGCATGTTAGGGTCTAGACTCACATGCACGTGCTTCGTATGAGGATTGCCCGAATACGCGCGCCAATCTTGGCCTGCAAAAGGCCCTTTTCTACTCTTGATCTGACCGTTGCTTATGACGTATGCGGTTCGATTATCATTTAGAGCTAGCTCGGCCAAAGTACGACCGTCAACCCCGTTTGCCGGGTCATGAGTAATATCTACAGCATTGCCCAAAACGTGACCTTCGCATCGGCCTTCTTTGGTACAGCGCGCCAAGTGCGCCGCATCGCCTAAAATGCCGTCCGATATTTTTGAGCGGGAAGGCCATGTGGCGTTAGCATCGGCTATCGCGCGTAGAGCGGCGGGAGCGGGAGCCGGATTTAGTGATAAAGCCATTGGAAAACCCTCTAGTTACGCGTAACGAAATGAGATCAAGCCGGAGGTACGGTCAGACTGGCGCCGCAACTGACATACGCCACGGCGGCACTAACGCCGACAATATCATACATGGCGGTCTGTGATGCCCCTGCGGCTCCAAACACGGTTTGCCCGCCCACGAACCTTAGATCTTGCACCTTGCTCGCGCCTCCTTCTTCCGACAACACATACGGTCCGCCGGGACCGGTTGAAACGATAAATTTTACTGTTTTGCCCGGCGCCACATTCTGAACCACAACGCTGGCGTTAGCTGCCAGCGATAGATATGCGAATACATCACCTAGCGCACCGTCAATCGTGATAATGCCGCCAACGGGAGCCACAGTAACCAAGTCGCGAGTTGTATTCATCATGATATGTTCCTTTTAGTGCAGCATCTCTCTGGTCACGAGTATTCGGCAACGAACGCCGCGATGGCGGCAGCCTCATCTGTGCCGTTGCTCTTGGAGCACACTTTGTAGATATCCGCGTTGGCGAAACCGCTGCCATCCGTTCTAGAGCCCAACCGGAAGGTTGACCCGATAGTGGCGGCAATGGCGGCCGCAACAGGCGTGGCAGAAGACCAGACGCCGTTCACGCCTGCGTAGAGGCTCGTTCCGTTTTTGCGCATGTGGTAAACCCGCACACCTCCGAGTACCGCGCCAAAGTCCGCGGGAGAATTGCGGAATGCACCGTCGTAAATCCACCCGTCCGTGGTGTACATGTCGGGAGACGTCGTGCGCCGTCGGTATCCCTGGCCGAGTCGGAAGCTCGAGTCGGCCCAGAGGCCGGTGTCGGCCCAGGTGCCGGTATTCGACGCACTGACACCGAGTAGGTCCGCTACGACCACAACCATGAAACTGCTCGTGTGGGCTCCTCCGATGAGGTTCAGGGGACCGAAGCCCAAGGAGTCGAAGCGTTGGCTTAGACCGTTGAATCTGACCTTGCCGCGACCGTTCACGCCAAGGGCGCGCACGGGATTGCCGTAACTGTCAAGTCGGCGGGGCGCCGCGCTGCGGTCGAACCATGACGGGGAAACGATACCGTCTGGTAGGTCGTCGCCATCCCATTCGGAGGTCGCATTTGCTACGGTGCCAATCCAATCGAACAGGCTCGAGCCGCCGCATCTTCGCCTGAAATCATAAGATACATCGCTCATGTTACGCGTAAGAAATGTTCATGGTCGAACCGGACTGCGTGGCAGGCGTAGTTAGCGTGGGGCTAGTCGTACTAATAGCCCATGCAATTCCGAGTGTCATCGGCCAACCAGTTTCTCCGAAATAGGGCCGTTCTAGATTAACAACCATAAAAGTAGTAGCGAGCGCGATAGTTAAAATTGGCGTATCGCCATTATTAGGCGAGACAGAGCCATTAAAAAACATCAAAAAGCGCCCTGCCGTAGTAGGAAGGCCTGACCAATGAAATGCTAAAAGTCGGCCTGCTGAAGCTTTTACCGAATCTCGAATAGACCCTACCGACTGATAAAAACTAGCACACCCCGCCGATGCGCCATCGGCGGGGGGCGCTGAAGCGATCGAACGCGAGTTACCGGACTTGTCGCCTCGCGCTCGAAGCCATGTATCTGCCGTTGTGTTTTCTGGGCAGAAAAGCTCATTGAAACCCGTAACCGCGACATTCTGCGTTGGATTGGCTCCATTATCGGAGGGAGTATTCGCCCCGACTATTACTGCCACCCCACCGCTTGTTCGGAGATTGCCGGCCAGATCGCAAGATAGAGGAGCTGTAGAACCTTCCGCAAGTGCGGGCGCTGCCGCAGTAGCCTTCGCATTGCTCATAACGCTACCCCGATCAAAGTTGAGGAGTAATCAATGTGATTACGGTCGTGAAAAGTTTTACCGCGGTTTTGAATAATTTTCGAGTAGCCGCTACCGGGCTGACTGCTCTTGGGAATATACCAGCCGTGCAACCATGACTTGTCGGGCGGGGCTCCGAAAGCCCAGTGCTTGCCGATTGATGTTGCGGGATAATTTCCGTTCCAGCCCGCAGCATCCAACTGGGCTTGTACGGCTAGATCGTGCTTATCCCAAAATTCCTTAGTTCCCATTAAGGCGCCATCTTTGGCTGAATTAACTAGTGTAACCGGCTTCAAAATTAGCGTGTCCGGACGATTGGCGATTTCGTCTAATTCTTCGAATGTCGGATATCGAAGCCCGAGCTTGCTTAGTGCAATGAGGCCGTCGGCATATGAAAGACGGGCCCACGTATCGTTTTCGGCGTCCCATAACGGGGCGAGAGTGAATTGCGCCCCGGTACTCAAGGTGGCTCGCCCGTATTTTTCTTCAACATCGCTGATTAGCGAAGAAAATCGTAGGGGTGAAGGCTGCAATATCGGCATTGGCAAGGCTGCTTTCGGAGCCGCCGGCTTTGGAGCCGCCGGTTTCGGAGCCGCCGGAGGTTTGGCGACGGTTGCGGAAGCTTTGCGACTCCACATGATTGTGAGCCCCAGTATGGCCAATCCAACCGATAGAATAATGCCGGTCTTCATATCAATTGAATTCTAGATAGAATAAAATTCCGAAAACGGCCATTACCGCTACGATCTTCCCCGTTACGCGTAACAACGTCACAACGCGCACCAAAATACAACGCCTGATTGCTGGCCTGCGGCTCCCGTTGCAATCCTTACCGAACGCGAACCAGCGATCGGCAGGCGCCCTTGCGTAAAAATTCCCGCCGCATTTGGCGCGCTCATGAGCGATGACGAACCAGCCAACAGTTGGCCCACGTCTTCTACTGAGAAAATTATAGCGTTCGAGGTATCTTGGTAGCCGACCGGCTGAATTTCCACACAGCCGAGAGGAACAGTGAGAAGCCTGGTGGCTAGCTCGCCATTGCCAAACACCATGCGTGTTTGAGGATAAAGCCGCTGATTATTTCCCTTGTGACGGAATGCCGGATATTCTTCGTTTACATTTGAGGAACGTTCGAATTTTAGCAAATCGAACGCCCAAGTGCCGGCTAGATTCGATACTAGCGAAAGTGAAGCGTCAAAAGGCAACTCGATTAAAGGACAACCGATCGCGTCAAATTCGTAGAATGAATCGAGACCATCTAGCGAGAATTGATCCCCGGTCGCATCTGAAATTCTCCCGTCAACCCCGCTAAATACTTTGCGTAGCACCTTCCGGTTGTAATCGGACTGCGCATAACTGGGGCTAATCCGAAGATATGGGCCTTCCCATGCTCTCCAACTGGGACGCCCCGCATCGCTCATGAATGATGTAGAACGCCGACAATCGAGAAGAATGCCTTCACCTTCCGCGGCGGACCCAATTACAACTACCTGGTTTTGGACAGTCGCAGATAAAATATCGGATTTATTAAGCAGAATGCCCATGTCAACCCTCGCTCTTCATGCCGAGCATCAATTCTGCCGTTTCGTTTTCAAGCTCGGTCTGCATAGCCATAGCTAGCCGCTTTTGAATTTCCGGCTCGTCTCTAAAGGTTTCAATTACGCGACCGGCAAATTTCATTGCCGCATCTTTAAAACCTTTTGATTGCCATGCGGTCAGTACAAGCTTGCCCATTTCAAGGATTTCGGCGCCTGGGGTTTCGGCTTCAGCATCTTTGATTTCCGTCCATAGAGTTTCGCGTTGTTCGCGAAGATGCTCATTTTCAATCCCTAACCGCTTGATTTCCGCCTGCAAATGAGCGGTATGGCTGCCCCACGCCTCGCCCATATTGACGAGCAATCGAGCATGAGTGTGTTGTTCGGGAGCTTGGGCAAAGGCTTTAGCCTTGGCTTTTTTATCGTCACGCTGGCCTTCGCTATCTATGGTGGTGTCAAAAAGCCATTGCATGTTTGATTCGCGAATAACGACATATCGCCCCGGCTCATTCTCTGCGAATTTGCGCCGTATATCTACATCGTCATAAATATATGCTTCGTCATCGCCATCATAGCGTACCACTCTAACTAGCGCAGTATCCTCTTGTTCGAGGATTTGGCCCATGCGCTTCTTGAATGTAGAAGCTAAAACAGATTGGCTCTTAACCCGTGCATCTTCTTTGCTCATAGCGGTAAATCTAGCGCGAAACCGGGATTATGTGGGAGCCTAATTTCAGCTACGCGCTAGATTTGCCCCTGCCAGCAACGTAAATGATTGCGGCTAGCGCTACAGCTGTAGCCGCGTGAATCAATCCCCAGCGCCTAGGAGCTGCCAGCATATTCATGTTACGCGTAACTTGGGGGATTTTGCGCGCAGTCTTGGGGATTTTGCGCGCAGTCTTGGGGATTTTGCGAGCATCACTGGTTGCCTCATCAACACTGGCTGCCTCATCAACACTGGCTGCCTCATCAACACTCGACTGGTTTAGCAAGTGCAAAGCTTTTTTCTTTCCGACACCTTTTGATCGAACGAACCTAATCTTTGCTATGGTCGCGGCAGAAACTCCAGGCACCGGTAATTTAAGAAGCCAAAAAGCTAGCAGATTTTTTTCGGCTTTCGATGGCGACTTTGACAGAGCGAGTTTGATCGCTTCTTTTTCGACTCGCCGCTGTATTTTGATTGCTTCTTTTATTGGGCGCCCTTTGAGCCGTTCTGGGTCCGTGCTGGAAACGCGAACATTGAATAACAGCGCATTTTGCGATCCTTTAGTTCCGGCTTTTATCGCTTCGCTCGCGTCAAACCCGGAATTAAACGCATTAAGGAACGCGTCTATATTGATTCCGTCAGCGGTCGTTGCGGCCGATAAGCACCCTTCACCAGGATCGGGAGCCTCAACTGGCGAATCAAGATCGTTCGCGTCATATCCGCCCGGAAACATTTGGGCTAGGCCGGCGGCTTCCGCAAAACGTTGGGCCCTTTCAGGACCGCAACGCCCGATCCTTTCCAACTCGAATTCGTCCGTATCTCCGCTCGACGCCTGCGTTTTTTGTATATCTTCAATGTACCTGTTTAGAAAACTGGTTTCCGAGCTAGTGACAGGGCGCCATTTAGGTTCTGAAGATTGCGAAATCGGCTCTAGTTGGCTCGCCGGATCAAACAAGACTTGTGCCACCGCTGCTAAAGCCGCTTCTAGACCGATTCCAGGGACGATTACCACCCCAAACTCTCGGTAAAATCTTCGCCGTCTTCATCTTCATCTTCATCATGTCCAGCGATATAATCATCGTCATCTTCCGGTCCGAACATTCCGAAACCCTCGATGTACTCACCAGGCACGCCTTCACCGGCGAGAGAACCGCATGAACCCTTGCCCGCCGAACACGGTCCGCAACAGCCGGCAACAGGAGTGCGGCTAGCGGCTTCCTCAATTTTCTTGTTCGCGCGCTTCTTGCTCGCGCTCTTCTTGCTAGCCCCCGCCGTAATGAAGTCGGCGCTGTCATCGTCATCTTCATCTTCATCTTCATTGTCTTCGATGGCGACGGCCGCCGGATTCTCGATTCTGGCTACCAACGAATCGTAATCCGGTTCTTCGGTAGTACGATTCACAGCATCAAATAAATCAGTCATAAGCGATTTGGTGGCGTCTGGAATGTCGGTTGATGCCAGTCCGAATTGCGGTCCGGACGGTGGTTTCCCGGCATTACGAGCCAATTCTAGCGCTACTTTGCCCAGCGCTTCAGCGGCAGCATTGTCGCCTTCCGATTCCTTGCTAGCCGACAATGCAGCAATTTTTTCGGTCAATTCTGCCCAGCGCACTTTTTGCAGCGCGATGGCGCTATCTTGCTCTTTTTCGGCGTCTTTTTTCGCTTTAGCGGCGCGATAATACGCATTTCGTCGGGCCCGCATAGATCCAGACACGCTGGATTCTGGTACAGAAATCAGTCCGGCAATAGCCGCTTTTCGCTTCCCTTGGAAGCCCGCCATATCGAAATAATCAACTGCGCTTTGAAGCAGATTAGCCGGGCCTGCAATCTGCGGCGCAAAGGACGGCGCAAATTTCTCAGTTACAGCCTTGATTCCTTCGATTACTACAGCCCCGCCGGTCATGACGCCAGCAACATAGCCGGCTTTGCTAAATAGCGAAATAATAGGGACAATCATCTTTTTTCTCTCTCAAGTAATAGGAGCTTTTTGCGTCGCGACGTCGCGCCATACCGGATTAGCGTAGCCGGCTTTGCCCATTTCACCCATACCGCTCCATAGCGCTGGATCCATAATCTTGATTGAACCGTCCGGTTTCATCACCCCACTAATGGCGTGGCTAATAATCGAACCAGGGACTAGTCCGATGAGGATACGATCTTTGCCGTAACATTGGCTGGACAACCACCCTGATAGAGCTGCGGCCGCATCCTCGCAATCAAGCAAGACCTTCTTCGGGTGTCTCGCTATTAGGCGTAAATGGTTCTGGCACAACGAGTGCGTCGCGATTCGGCAAAACCGTCCGTGTCCGACTTGGTATCGATCAACTAGCGCCCGGTATGAAGACCAACAGTCCGCAAGACCGCAAGTAGATCGATCTGAATAATACCGATGCCCCCCGCCGCGCAAATTCTCATCGAACACGCGGCAAAGTTTTGGGTCCCGGGCGAATTCAAACCAATTTGCTCGTGCAAGCCCGCAAAGTGCGTCGGTTAAATATTCAGCAACGCGTTTTGCTATCATGGTTCGACTGGCTTTCAAGTTACGCGTAATAGGGCGGGAAACCCGCCCTATTACCTCTTAGCGAATCAAAAGCTAGCGGATTGAAAGCGGAGCATAGCCCCCTTGAGTGTTCCGGTTGAAATTCTTCCAGAAGCCCTTGCTCTGTTCCGTCATCTGCGTGTAACGGTAGCCGCAAGGATCGGTTTGCGCCAAAAACACGCCTCGCGCCGCGATCGTGATCGCATCGCCAGCGCCAGCAACAGTCATATTGGCGATAATCCCCTGAACCGGGGAAGACTGATCAAAAACTTGGCCAGTCCAGGGCGCCAAATTCACAACCATCTTGCCTTCCTTATACTGGAAAATGGCCCACGGTACCGCATTAGCTACCGGGGCTGTAGGCGTAGACTGCGAAAATGAGACGTGATCCTGACCACCAACTTTTAGCTGCGTGAATCCAAAGATGTTGGCCTGCTCATCGGTAGCGACGAAACCGAGCAAGCGATAAAAGCTATTGCCGGAGCCGGGAATAACTGAAAAAGTCGACGTCGCACCGGGCGCGATCACTGGTGTATAAACCGAGCACAAGGTATTAGGACGGCGCAAATAATCGGCTTCGAGCCTGCCAGTTTGCTGAAGCACCGATCGGCTAATCTGCCCGAGTCTGGAAACCAGCAACGCCTGTTTGCGCCCTGGCGATGTAGCGAACGCGCGGCTAGGGCGCGCACGCGCGAGATCTCGAAGTAGAGCCTTATTGCGCTTCATCACAGTTGCACCAACGAACCGGTCCCATTGTTCGGGTCCAGCGATCACGAACTGGCTTTCATCTTCCGCCTTTTCGTGCTCTTCTTCAATTTCACTCAATCCCGCGACTTGATGGGACAACGCATCGACACCCTGAAATAGTTCACTAGACATATCGCGATCCTTCGGGTCATTTTGACCCATTTTTAAAAATTCGGTTGCGATTCTATCTTGCCGCTCCCACACGGAATAGATCGGCCGAATTTTGGAGCCGTTCCAGGAATCGAACCTGGTCTGATCCTTCAACGGCTGTTACGCGTAACCGGGCCCTAGGCCCCGCCGTATTAATCACCAGAAGGCGACGCAACCTCGTGTGAAACCGCAACGGCGGCACCGCGGAAAGTGTTATCAGGCCGCTTGCTGCTTCACTTCTTCCTTGTCGTCGTCGTCGTCGTCGTCGTCGTCGTCGTCGTCGTCATCGTCATCTTCGCCGCCTGCCGCTGCCGGGTCTGTATGCAAATGGAGATTCTTGATGAAGGGTTTTGATTTATTTTCAGGGCTGGAAGATCCAGAAGAATTCACGATCTTGGCGCCGTCTCTACCCTCGATAATGGTCAATCCTCTAGGGTCATAAACTGCGCGCCCCAGTAGAGCCATAAGCCCGCCCTTGAGCAGACTTCGACCGAGCTTGGATCGTTTGCCGCCCGAAACGATGAGGCCTACCGCGGCAACCGTCATAGCTACATCCGGCTTCACCGGGATTAGGGGCAGCTGCTTTAGTTCGCGACTCGCGACCATGGCTACCGCGGCGGCACCATATTCTAGCAATTCGTGTCCGGTTTTCCCGATACCCTCTTTACTGATAGCTCCCATCGCCCTGCTCTTGACCTTCATCAAAGCATTTTTTGCTTTTCCCACTGAATTCCTTCTTTCTAAATTTAGCGTCGTTCCAACCGGGCTAAGTCTCGCACAGATTTAGGCTGTGCGGTAGACTGTGCAAAGGTAATCCGGTAGCAACGAATCGCGTCAATGCGGTAGTGCGCACTACTAGATAAGGGCAGCCTGTATGTTGTGTTTAGATGGTAATGAAGTAAACTGGCCGTATTCCGACAATATTTCAACTTCGCTCGAATCGGGGGCGGTCTTATCACTGCTAGATCGAACATGCGCCGCGACCCGTTTTATGGCGCATGCCGCACTTACAACCCCACAATTTCAGAATCTTTATCGTCATAGAGGGTACGCCTATGGTGTATTGCAACGAAAGACCGGTAAAAAATTGCTGAGACTGGGCCTCGCAGATTTTGCCCTAGGCATTACGAACGGGCATGCGCTGCAAAAGGCATTGAAGGGGACTGATAAAGCAATAATTATGGGCCGCATTTTGCGGCTCCAATAACCGTTACGCGTAACTGAAGGAAAGTTTTCATGGATAAGCACAAGATTCAGGCGGCATGCGCCCAATATGTTCAGGGTTATTCCACTATGACCGGACCGAGCGTACCATCGCAAAATCCGGCAATGCTGCGCGGTCAGCGCCACGCGGGCGGGCAGTGCTCAGATTTTTATGAGGAAGGGTGGGAGGATGCAGCGAGAGGAACGCGCCTCGCGCTTAATGAGCGCGCTCCCTCCTACGTTGGAAAAATCGGCGGCTCCGTTTCGCTCGAACCGGAAGCGCAGCAAGAACGTTATTTGCTGGTTCAATTCCGAGACGCTGTAAGCAAGGTGGACGGCAAGCACGGCGTCGAAGTATTGATGCAGGCCATTGGGGCGCGTACCGAGCAGATACTTGGCGAATTCGAGATAATGCAAGATGAGCAGCGCTATTTGCGTAGGAAGGCGCTACAGGCCGACCGGGAAAATTCAGAGCGGGAAGCGGCGAAAAATACTGAAGCTACTGCCGCCGCAGTTCTGGCCGAACAGGCCTCCTTGCCCCCGCTACCCCCAATCATGAGTCTTGCGCCTGCCGATGAGAAAGTCCGATGACGAAAAAGGCGGCTAAAAAAGACGAGCCGAATTGGGTCGCGAAAGCAGCCAAGATCGAAGCTCGTGCCGCTGAAGCTAAGGCAGAAGCAAAGGCCGCCAAGAAGGCCTTAAAAATAGGCAGACTAACTATCACTGGGATCTTGTATGAGCGGTCCGTTCTGCAGATCTTCGCGACTGACCGCGGCATTAAACGTGAATTTGTATCCCACAAGGGCGGCGCCCTTGAAGTCTACGATTTCCCGGGCAAGGCTGGTCTGGCGCGCTTCGTCGGTCACCTCAATAAAGAGGGGGCGATCAAGCTATACCAACTCGCAGGTGAGTGGGCGACTAAACAGGCCGCTAAACAGGCCGCTAAAAAATCGAGATAAATCCAATGATGAAAAAGGTACACGGACCTAGCGCAGATCAATGCTTGCAATGCCCGGTCAAACGACGGAAAAAGAATTTGCTCAAGGACTTGGTGAAGGCGGCTAAAAAAGACGAGTCGAATTGGGCCGCGAAAGCAGCCAAGATCGAAGCCCGCGCCGAAGCTAAGGCTAAGGCCAAGGCCAAAAAGGCGGAAGCGAAAGCTAAAGCCGCCAAGAAGGCTAAGGCCGAAGCCAAGGCCAAGGCGAAGCTATACCAACTAGCGTCGCGAGCTGCTGCTGAAAAGGCGGCGAAGAAATCCAAATTGCGAGCTAAAAAATAAATAAATAAAAGCCCGGTCGAAGAGATTTTCTTCGACCGGGCTTTTATTTATTTATTTTTCATTAGTTCGTCAACGCGCCAGGGCCTGGAATCGCCGTCCGGCAATAGTTCGCGCTTAGGTCGCACAATCGGAACGCCGTCCGTGCCTATTCGCAAATTTAGGCCTTTCGTCATCACTATTGAGCGAGGCTCATAATTGCTACCATCCTTCGCGGTCAACTCCCGGATTCGAAGCATGCGCTCAATTTTTACTCGTGCACCTTCGGTCAGCGCTATAAATTCAGGGTACGTCATAGGGCGCGAGTCGGTTTGGTGTCCTGGATCTGGCGTATCGTCGTTATCGTCTTCATCGCCATCATCGAATCCAATCACCCGAGAAAATCCCTTCGCTTTGACAAGCCGCCCGTGCGCGTCCTTCTCGGCCTGCCCCATGTCGGCCCACGACCCCGCATCGGCGTCTTTTGCGCGCGCGCGAGCATCAATCTCACCTAGGCGCATCGCATACAATTTTTGGCTCATGAATCGCCCTTCCTCGATGCGGTATTCATGCTTCCATTGACCGAGTTTATCGCCCGTCGGAAGATCTGCATCGCAAACGATCGAATCCGTATCAGCGTAGTAAATTTTGCCTCGCTTCGCTGTATCACGCATGCCTTCCAACAAATATCGCCGGCTTCTCGCGGTTATCATCGCTGACATTGGTACGTGTGAATGCGGCACGGGTTTAATCTCGTGCTGAATCACAATCCCGGGAGCCAATAATTCTTGTGTGAAAGGGCACCGTATAGCCGGATTTACGAGTAGTACGGTTTTTTCCTCTCTCTCCGCCCATTTACCGTACAGCCCATTGACGCAAATTTTATATACCTTGCTTTCAAATCCGCCGCGCTTTCGAAGCTCGTAAAATTCTTCAGCGAACGCCCTTAAATCATCGCGATCTTCGAATTCAGTGCAGGCATGCACTTTTAAAATTTTGAATTCGCCGGCTTTGAAATCTTCGGATGTTATCGATGTTCGAAACGCCCCCCTGGGGAAAAATGTGCGCCCGCCATGCCGAAACGGGATTGCCGGCAAATAACAATCATCCGGCACTTCTAAATCTACATCCGCTATCCACAGAACATCGCGCGTCGGCAACGTATCTCGAGAAAATCCGACTTGCGAGCCTGGACAAGGACTCGTAAAACTGTAGGGAAAACTGGAATTAATATCGTAGTAATTTGCCTGTTGGCATGCCGGGCGAATCACTTCTACTCGGCTAGCGACGTAAGCCGCACGCGCGAGTGAGTCTAGATAGGCCCGATTTTTAATGGGTTTTTTGAGATATTTCCTCAAAAAAGTTTTCATCGCTGTGCTTGCGATGGTTACGCCCAATTCGCCGCCAACCTCTAAAATCGTCTCTTGCGTGCGGCGCATGGCCTGGTAAAGGACGACGCAATCTTGCTCGTTGTAGGTGGCAAGTTCCGCAAAACTCATTTTGCGAGTGTCGCCTTTCCAGGCCGGAAAACCCAGCCATTTGCCGATCGTGGCCAGTCGAACGCGGAGCGTCCAAAACGAGTCTAGAAATAGCCATTCTAAATCATCTCGCTTGACTCTTACGACGATTGCCGCTGATCCGGAAAAAGCGCCAGAAACGACGTAGGAAGGAGGCAACTTCGCAAGCTCACGAAGTAAAAATACCATATCGGCGCCACCTCCGAAATGGGCGTAATATCTGCGCCCGGCATTGCCAGGGACTAACTCGCCTCGCAAAAATCCGTCGCAATCCACATATTTTCGATATCCGCGCTCATCATAGGCGCCGGCAAGCGTCGTAATAAGCCGCTTAGATCTGCCGTCCGCTCTCGGCTCTTCGCGCCATTCCAGATCGTAGGCGGTTATTAGGTGCCTTACCGCGCGCTTTCTATCGCGGCGAATCATGCTCGTTACGCGTAACCTTCATGACCATCATGACCATCCCATGCCCTTCTTGCTCGGCCAATGAATTTCGAGCGCACATTTTTCCCTGTCCAGCTCGTCGCGATACAGCCACACTGCAGACAGACTGAAGGAATGATTGAATTCACGTTGAATCGGTCCGTAAATTTTAGTTATCTCGCCTCGCGAAGCATATAATTTTGGCGCATAAAGCCCCTTATTTGGCGGCACGTTCGCGCTAGGAGGAAAAAACGCGGCATAGCGCACAAGTGCCGGCCCTGGGATGGTCATGGCGGCATTTTCGGCGTAATCATAGGCGTAAGGGCCGCTGAACGTTGCCACGGCGTCATAGGAGCCATCGCGGTTGCGACTAAAGTTGCCGGGAGCATGCTCGTCGCACCATATTTTAATGAGTTTTATAGACGGCCTACCCTGCCGAATATCGAAAAATCCGCGCCGAAGCTTGGCGATCGCGCCCCTATCTAGCTGCGGAATTTTTGGTATTTCGCCGGTCTCGGATTTAGGTAGTACTTCCGGGATAGGTATTGGGGTGGGGAT
>Ga0163154_10005049_pt1 | contig 17021 bp, 14 predicted proteins | sample OliLakLV19MP9P1_FD_148649 | JGI IMG/M metagenome (GOLD analysis project Ga0163154, IMG submission 148649) | Freshwater microbial mat bacterial communities from Lake Vanda, McMurdo Dry Valleys, Antarctica - Oligotrophic Lake LV.19.MP9.P1 | ecosystem: Environmental > Aquatic > Freshwater > Lake >... | reverse complement strand
GCTCTATTGATTTCTGCCTTGCTGATAGTGTCTCTTGTATCAGGTAAAGCACAGAATGCTTTATCCTTTCCCGACGTGCCAGCAAACCATTGGGCTTGTGCGGCAGTGATGGATTTACAGGAAGGCAAAATTTCGTCAGAGCGTATCGCTGAGTTAAAGAAACGAATTACTGCGACGGGCGTGTTCGGGGTGAAAGCAACCTGCTGCCTCGTACCTGATGCGCCTGTAGACTGTTTGCTTGTCAATTTTGGTAAACAGCAACAAATTCTGTATTGGGACGAAATTGAGTCTCCGACTTATGGAATGAATAGTGATCCCACTCCACACTTTATCAAATTCAAAGAGTGCTGGAAAACCATCAATCAACTTGCATTTGCCAACCGCCCCGATAACGCAGTCGCAGTAATAGGGCAATTGCGGATTCTCCAGTCATGGTACATGAAGCCCGCAATACAGTCAAAATGGCGTAATTGATGCCATCGAGAGGAAAGTAACGAATATTGATTTGCCTTTCAGTTGATTGAAATGAATAAGGTAGGCGGACAGTGCCAAGAGCAGCATAGAGAATAGGGCAGGGCGAGATGGTGCTGAACTGTTACGATGGTGCAGAAAATACTTGACAAGGCAGACGTGAAGCGGTAGAATAATTTCGTTGGTTACGGGGTTGTGGCTCAGTTGGTAGAGCGCTACATTCGCATTGTAGAGGTCAAGGGTTCGAATCCCTTCAGCTCCATCTCGCGCACTCGCAAGAATTTCTCGAATTGCGTCAACATCACGCACAAAAGTAGGAGGCGAATTCTCTGGTGAAGAGGTTCGCCTTTTGTGTTAAGGAACCGTCTCCATGATCACTTTGAATCTGACACCCGAATTGGAACGTCGCTTGACCGCTTATGCTAAGGAACTGTAAAAGTATAACTTCCCGGCTTCATAGGTCAAGACAAGACAGGATTCGGGAAGTTATACTTTTACAGTCACTAAGTACAAACAGCAGCCTGTCGAGGACGTTCTGAATGATCTTGTCCCGAAACTGCCGGAAGAGAAAGCAGTTTCTCCCATTGATGAGGACGAAGATGATTGGAACGCCACCCCACTATATGAAACCCTCAGTGAAGAGGAATTCGAGAAGTATATGGACGAACTCGCTGAAATGGGGCGAGGCTGGGGCAGTCTGCCGAACTCAGCGTTTGACAGAGAAACGCTCTCTGAGGAGAGGATATGAACGACTGCCTTGCCGATACGAATATTGTTCTGCGATGGGCATTGTCTACCGATCCTGAATATCGCCTTTGTCGGCTTGCCGTTCGTCGTTTGAAACATCAGGGCGTCCATCTTTGATGTCACGCCGCAAATTCTCATCGAACTGTGGGCAGTCGTCACGCGCCCCAAAGCCGCCAATGGATTAGGACGTACTCCCGAAGAAGCGACAATGCTTCTGAGCCAAGTTCGGCGCGGCTTCCTGCTCCCGAAAGAAACGCCCGAAGTTTTCACGAGGTGGATACAATTGGTGAAAGAGAATGCCCTTGTTTGACGGCAAGTTTACGATACTCGCCTTGTCGCTGTCATACAGGTTCATGGTGTGGCGAACATTCTTACCTTCAATGGCGATCACTTCTGCCGCTTTGATGGAATAACGGTTCTTGCGCCGCAGGACATCCCATAAGGCATAGAAGGCACTGAGATTGAAAAGTAAGTTCAAGCAGGACTCGGGCGCATTGAAGCCGAATTTGCGGCGTATGATGCGTCTTTTTGTTGTCTCTTTTTTTTTACTGGTTTTGGGAAGTTCTGCGTTTGGGCAGAATCTGCCGCAGACTTTTACGCTCAAGAATGGCTTGCAGGTTGTTGTGCAGAAACGCACACAAAGCCCGCTTGTCGCCCTCGAACTTTGGGTCGGTGCGGGCGCACGGGTGGAGCGCAACGGCGAAAACGGCGCGGCGCACTTTATCGAGCATCTGGTGTTCCGGCGCGAAAAGCGAGCCAACACCGAAAGCCCTGATACTGCCATCGAGAACTTGGGCGCGGTGCTGTCGGCGGCGACGGGAGCCGATTATGCCCGCTATACGACGACGGTTGCGGAAGTGCATTGGACGAAAGCAGTGCCGATCCTTGCCGATGTTGTCCGGCGTGCCGAACTGCCGAAAGCAGAACTCGAACGGGAGCGCGGCGTCATTTTGGACGAGCTGGCAGTACGCGACGCCGATCCGCTGGAGAAAATGCAGCAGGCTCTTTATGGGCAGCTCTTTCCTCTGCACCCCTATCGTTTCTCACCGGGCGGAACAACAGACGGCATCAAAGCCCTCACGCGAGAAACCCTGCTTGCGTTTTATCGCCGCAATTATCGCCCGGATCGCTGTGTGCTGGTGATTGTCGGCGATGTCGCGATTGAGGCGGTGCGTGACGCAACGGCGAAAGCGTTCGAGAATTGGATCGCGCCGACCTTTCCGCAGGGCGAACCGATTTCCGAAATCAAGCCAATCGTTTCCGCCAAACCCGTCACACTCTATGCCCGCGATGTGACGCCGCAGATAAGCATGGGATTTGTGGCTCCGGCAAATGCCAATCTTGCCGAAAGTTATGCCGTGCAGGTGGCGTCGCTCCTGCTTACAGATCGCCTAACTAAAGACAAAACTCTCCTCAAGTCGGAAGTCCGCTATACGCCGCGAGCAGACAAATCGCTGTTCCAAGTACGGGGGCAATTGGATGTTTCCGATACGAAATTGTTGATTCCGGTGGATATTCAGCAGCGTTTCGAGAAGGCGGAAGCGAGTATCCGCGCTCAAATCCAACGCCTCGCCGCCACGCCGCCAACTCAATCAGAAGTCCTGCAAGCGTTGGGGCGTCTGTATCTTCAAGCGATATATGACACGGAAACCAATACGGCATTGGCGCAGTCGCTTGGCTATACCGTGCTGACGGGCGGGCGCGTAATTCAGAGTCAGAATGATTTTGCGCGGGCGACAACTGCCGCCGATGTCCAGCGATTTGCGCGTTCGTTGCTGGGGCAGGGAGCAGTCGGCTATCTCCTGCCGGATCGCTCGCCACGCCAAAGTGCGGAGGTGAAGCGATGAGACTGAAAACAGTTCTGCCAATGAAATACAGCGAAATGAATTTCTCTGCTGGGGGCGTTCCGCCGTGCCGTGCTTCGCACTCTCAATGCAGATTAGTTTTGGTGCGTGTTTGGCTTTTGTTCGTTGTCCTTTTTTGTACACCCATAACACTCAAGGCGCAAATTCCTGATAGCGGGGTTACCGCAAAAACGCTGGATAATGGTGTTCGTCTGCTTCTCAAGCCGGAGACAGAAACGCCGCTTGTTTCCTTGACGGCACTCGTCAAAATTTCGCCTGCCCGCAATGAGCAGGAAGCCGCCACTGCTGAAATTGTCGCCCGCGCCATGCACAATGGAACCGCCAGTCAACCGACCCAAACGAAATTGCGCGGCAGTTTCAAGTGGGAGATTATCAAAACCGATTCGGTGATGGGAGTTTCGGCGGTCTTTTTGCCCAATCAATTAGGCGAGATACTGTACCAACTGTCCGACGCACTCAGGAATGCCGAGTTTGCGCCACAAGCCCTCGAATTGGCACGTCAGGAAGTCCTCCAAAGCCGCAGGGAAAAGAGCAAAGAGCCGTTTGCCGCTCTCAAAAGCGTGATTATTGGCAATTTCGCGCCGTTCGCTGAACCCGACGAGTATTCTCTCAAGTGCGTCACGCCGGAACAGGCACAAGCGTATTTTCAGGCAAACGTCGCGCCCCAAAATGTGGTCATTGCCATTGTCGGCAGTGCGAACGCGGATCGTATGGTGTCGCTTGCGAAGACGCAGTTCGACAATATGAAGTCGTTTCCTGCGTCTCGAAATGCGAGAGTGGGAAACGCCGTTTCTGAAAAGCGTGATCCGCGTGCCAATCTCACGCCGAAACTGCCCAAAGGTCGCGCCGCCTACGCTCTTGTGGCAACCTCTGCGCCGCCTGTCACTCATCCCGATTATCCCGCGTTCGTCGTGATGCAGACTGTTTTGGGTACAGGACATGGGTCTCGATTATTTCAGCGAATTCGGGAGGACAAGGGAATCGGCTACAGCGTCGGAACCTATTTCGGCGAGCGAGACAGCGAACCCTTAGTCACATACCTGCAATGGGACAGCACCCGTGAATTTCTCGGCAAAGACGAACGCCTGACGCCGCTCCAAATGCTCAATGCCGAGATCGATTTGATAGTCAGCGAGCCGCCCGCCGATGCCGAAATTCAACGCGCCCGCAGCGTCGCCATTGGCAAACACGCCCTCCGGCATGAACGGGCGATCAATCGGGCGTTCGCGCTGGCATGGTATGAGATATTGGGACTCGGCTGGCAATTCGATACGCTGCTTGCCGAGAAACTCGCCGCCGTCACTCGCGACGAGATTCTGCGTGTCGCCAAAATTTACCTTCCGAAACGGGTGACACTGCTGGCGACTCCAAGATAATAACATCTGGGTACAGGAACGTACCCGGCAAAAGTACAGACGTCCTGCGGACGAACCGACTGCCACATTTGCGCTCTGACGGAAACCTATTTGCGGGCAATCTGTTCGATACTGTCGCCCAACTCCCAATTTGTGCGTCCGTAGGACGTCTGTTTTTTAGACGGGTACGTGATCTCTACCCGGAACCGAACAATCTCCCTCCCCCAAAATCCCCCCAATTCAGAGTATAATCTTCTCAAATACTCGCGTAACAATGGCGTTGCAGGAGACTGATTCAGAATGACAACCATGACACAGCAAGGCGGGGCGTTTTTGGTGAATACCACCGATCCGCGCCGCGTTTTTACCCCCGAAGATTTCACGTCCGAAGACCTTTTTATCGGCAAAACCGCCGAAGATTTCCTCACTAATGAAGTGATGCCGCACGTCGAGCGCATCGAATCGGGCGATCACGAGTTGATGCACCAACTCATGCAAAAGGCGGGCGCACTCGGACTACTTGGAGCCGATATACCCGAAGTCTATGGCGGACTCGGCTTGAAGCAGACAGTTGGCGCGTTGATCTCTGAAAAACTCAATCCTCAGCAATCTTTTGCCCTGACCCATGAGGCACATACTGTCATCGGCACGTTTCCGCTCATGTATTTCGGAAATGACGCGCAAAAGAGCAAATATCTGCCCAAATTGGCAAGCGGCGAATGGGTCGCAAGTTTCGCGCTTTCGGAGGCGAATTCCGGCTCGGACGCCCTTGCTATGCAGACCAAAGCGGTTCTCAGCAGTGACGGCACGCACTACATTCTGAACGGCGAAAAGATGTGGATCACCAATTCTGCGTTTGCCACTCTGTTCAGCGTGTTCGCCAAAGTGGACGGCAAAATCACGGTTTTCCTCGTCGAACGAGATTTTGCGGGCGTGTCGTTCGGCAAAGAAGAACACAAACTTGGTATGCACGGCACTTCGACGCGCCGCGTCATTTTGGAGAATGCAAAGGTTCCTATCGAGAACGCGCTTGAAGTTGGCAAAGGGCATTATGCGGCATTTTGTGCGCTCAATCTCGGACGCTTCAAATTGGAAGCGGGCGCGGTGGGCGGGCTGAAATACATCCTCAAAATCTGTACGGAATACGCCAAACAGCGCAAAACCTTCGGCAGACCTATCGCGTCGTATGGCATGATTCAGCACAAGCTCGCGGAGATGGCGGCACGGACTTTTGCCCTCGAAAGCATGGTCTATCGCCTTGCCGGAGAGTTGGATTCGGTGTTCGAGCCGATTGTTCCCAATGCCGAAGATGCGCCTTCACAATATCACCGGGCGGCGGAAGAGTTCGCCATCGAGTGCAATATCGTCAAGGTTCTCGGCAGTGAAACCTACAGCACTATGGCGGACGAAGCGATCCAAATTCACGGCGGCTATGGCTATACGGAAGAGTTTCCGGTAGCGCGGGCGTGGCGCGATCAACGCTTACTGCGAATCGGCGAAGGGGCAAATGAGATTGTGCGTTTTGCGATTGTCAATCTCATTTTGCGCCGCGATGCCGCCAAACGTCTTACTGCGCTCGACGCCGGGCAGCGTGCCTCCGAAACCCTGTCGCGCCCCGGCTCGCTCGATATGCCGTATTTCGACGATCCGGTTGACTCACTGTTCGCCGCCGCACAGGATGCCAAAACTTTGGGGCTGTTCTTTCTGTATCAGGCGAAGGAGCGTCTCGGTGAAGAACTAATGGAGATGCAGGAGATACCCGCCGCGATTTCCGATATTTTCATTGCGGCGTATGCGCTGGAGAGTGTCGCACTCCGTCTCCAAAAGATGACTGCCCGCAATCATCCCCGACTTGTCGCCGCGCTCCGTGCCGCCGCTGTTGTTCAAATCAATTATACGAAAGAGGCGATTCATGCCGCGAACTATCTTATCGAATCGCTGCCGAGTCTGGAAGATTTGCTCGATGTCTATGCAGACCCGTTCAACAGTTTGACTGGCTTGATGGGGCGGCTGAACTCTCATGGTATCAATCCGATGGAAGCCCGCCGCGAACTGGCAGCAGAGGTGATTGAACGGGGCGGCTGGATGCTGTAAATTGGGTCGTTGGGCGATTGGGGATTTGCGTCCGTAGGACGACTGTTTTTGAGTCGGGTACGTTTCTGTACCCGAACCCAATCATCCCATCACCCACCGACCCAATAACCCCGCATTTGCCGACTGCACATAGAGATAAAGGTCGGGGGCGTCATCGAGCGGCGTGACATCGGGCGCACGCTGGCGTTTGCGATAATCCTGCCGAAACTGATTGACGAGAATACGGAAAAACCACGCCTTGAAGTTCGTCCCGAGCTGAAAAGTCGCAAACGCTCGAAACGCCTGAACTGCCGCATCTTGAACGAGGTCTTCGGCGGCATCGCGTTTGCGGGTGAGATGGAACGCGGTTCCGTATGCCTTATCCAGATGAGGAGCCAAAAGTGCCTCGAATGTTTCTGCCTGTGTGTTTGCTCGCATCGTCAGCCTCTGTATTTCTCATTCTTGCCAAGCGTCTCAACATTGCCTTATCGAACGCCTCTGTGTGGAAACAAAATTTCCTCTCGAATTTGTGCGAAGAATAGGGTATATTGAAGTTCATATAAGACGCCAGGGGTGCCGCAAGGCTGAGAAGTCGCGAAAGCAGACTAACCCTGAAATACCTGATTCGGGTAATACCGACGGAGGGAGGCGCAGACGGATTCCGGTTTCGATTGTAGAAACGCCGTCGCTCCCGCCGCAAGGGGAGTGACGGCGTTTGTGCTGTCTGCCCTTTGTGGCACTCGTGTGGTTCCCGACTCCTTGATTGAAAGGACGGAGAGAGTATGGTTTCCAAAGTTAAAAGCAAGGGCGGATTCACGCTCATCGAATTGCTTGTTGTCATCGCCATTATCGCGATTCTTGCCGCGATTTTGTTCCCCGTGTTTGCTCAAGCCCGCGAGAAGGCACGCGAAACGACGTGTGTTTCCAATATGCGGCAGATCGGTTTGGGAGTGCGGATGTACGTTCAAGATTACGACGAGACATTCCCCCTTTTTTATGCTTACAATACCAAAGACCCCGTGAGTGGCGTGTCGGCAAAAGAGGGCGAGCCGTTGCATCTGGGCGTAGAAGTGCTGATCTTCCCGTATATCAAGAACAAGCAAATCTTCCGCTGTCCGAACGATCAGGGCGGACCTTCAGTTGCCGATCCCGATTACGGCTGTCCCGGACGCCCCAATAATTATCAGGCGTGTTATGGTTCGAGCTATCGGTTCTCACGGTGCAGTTTTTCCAACGTTGCCAACGTGTCGCACCAGAATAATTTCTTCTCGACGACGACTTCTGTTGCCAGTGATGCGGCGTTTGCCGTTCCTGCCGAAACTCGTATGATGCGCGATGAGATGTATCCATGGTTTGGTACAATGGACAAATACGGCTATCGTCCCAGTTATTATCAGCAGTGGCATCCACGCGGCGGCGGCACGGTTTTTGCGGACGGTCACGCGAAATTTACGGTAAATAGCGGGCAGTTCGATCAGCAAGTGGTATCACTCGACGGCGGCAGAAGCGGCGATGTCGATCCCGGCGCACCCGCAAACGGCAACGGCTACGGCACTTATTACGGGTTGTGCGATTAGATGAAAGCCGTTATTTTAGCCAATGGTCAGCAGCCGACTGCCCAATTCGCCAAGAGTATCATTGAGAACGCCGACGTGTTTCTTGCGGCGGACGGCGCGGCGTTCTATGCCAAAGCGTTGGGGTTTGTGCCGGACATCATCAGCGGCGACTTCGATTCGATTCGTGTCGAAAACGCCCGTGAAATGTTCCCCGACGCGGAGATTGTTCCAACAATCGATCAGGAGTTTGCCGACACCGAGAAAGCGATCCGTCTGCTTATCGAGCGCGGCGTCACGGAAATTACCTTGATTGGCGCAACGGGCGGGCGAATGGATTTCACCTTCGCCAATATCGCTCTGCTTCTGCGATATGGTCGTGAGGTGGATTTGCGGTGTCTGCACGACGACGGAGCAGAGCATATCACCGAAATTCGGGCAGTCAAAGAGACAATGTGTCGTTTCGAGGCGCGGCAGGGGAACGCTCTTTCTCTGCTCGCCTTCGAGGACGGCGTAAGAGTTTCAATCAAAGGTGTACAGTGGACGCTCGAAAACGCGCCTCTTCCTATCGGCACACACGGAATCAGCAATGTTGTCACGGCAAACGCGGTTGAGGTGGTCGCACATTCCGGCACGGTTCTGATATTTCTCGTTTGGTCTGAACAATAATCTCGCGCCGTTGGAAAATCAATAGACCTCTTGCAAGAGTCGGGTACAAGAACGTACCCGACTTAAAAACAGCCGTCCTACGGACGAACCCGCAGGAAGCCTCTGCCTCTGCATTGGGATTTGAGTGCGAAGCACGGCACGGCGGAACAAGACCTGCACGAAGAATTTATTCTGCTGGACTCTTGCAAGAGGTCAATTGACGTTTAGACAAAATTCAGCGTTGAATCAGAGCCTCGGAAGCGTCCCATGAGATTGAAAAGCACTTCTCAAAAGGATTACAAGGAATTTATGGCACGTTGCCTCAGCGAGCGGGCTATACCCGGCTTGCTATTAATTCTTTGTAATTTTCCAACAGAGAGTTTTCAATCTCATTGGCAGTCTCTTGGGCGACAATCCGAAGCGCGAAGAGGCTTAAATTTGTCTAAACGTGAAACTGTTAGGGACTCGCGATAAAATAAATCTTCCCGTCCGCGAAGGCGGACTTCTCGCCTCTGTAGCAGTGACTTCAGTCGCCCGATGAGAGTGGAAGAATTATTTTTTCGTAAGTCCTTAAGGCTTTTTGCCTTGACCACGGAGAGCGGCGGCACGTTCTTTGAGAGCGTTGAAGAAGTCGGTTTTTTTGGGCTTTTGCTTGTCGGGCAGGTCGCCATAACGGAATGCTGTCGGAGGAATGGCAAATGCGAACGCATCGAAGGCAAACGTGGGTGTTGTCGAGAAGAAATTGTTGTAGGTCAGGCGCGATTTCATACGGAGTGGAGCGGTCTCCTGCGGCGGTTGGTTGACCTCTTCCGGCAGCGTGACGCGGCGGGCATTTTTCAACGCTTCCAAGCCGTCGTCTATCGGCTGGGATGTTCTGCCCGACGTTGTCGGAGTCCGTTCGTGGACAACACGCCGAAGCAAGCCGTCTCCCTTGCCGATTGCCAAGCGCAAAACTGTCTGCTCCGTCGGGGCGTCCATCACAATACTCACCCAATGCACTTCCCCATTGCGAAGAGTCTCATCGCCCTCATCACGGATCGCCGTCGCCGTCTTCTTGATCTCGATGAACGGATTGATCTCCATCAGCATCATCATTTCGAGGCTGCCGGAACTCATCGTTTTGAGTTTGGCAAAGTCGGCAAATCCACGCGGGGCTTTGTCTTTCGTGTACCAATTCTTTTCTGGATGAAACGTCCAGAAGTATTTGCCGTCACAGATGGTTTGCGCGGTTTGCATTCGTCCAAACGCATCGGGTTCGGTGGTTTCAAGGCGAAGTCGGTTAGGGCGGGCGGCAAGCAGGCGCAGACTTTGCTTGAGTGTTTCCTCTTGTCTTCCGACTGTGTTCTCGCCGGGTTTGGGCGGATCGAGCGGGATGATCTCCGAAATAAATTCGGTTTTCTGTTCCAGTGTTTTGACTTGAGCGTAGGCAGCAACCGTGCGACCCAGCCACTCCAACGCCCGCGCATCGAACGCCGATTCGTCTGAACGCGAATCCGCCATTGCGCCGTGAGCCAAGAAAAGCAACCCCAAAATCGCCGTTCCCCGCATCATTGCTCCTGCTCCTGTTTCCAAACGATGTCGGAAAGTCCCTGCCGATAGTTGGCAAGCCGAGCCAGCACGAATAGCGCGTCCGAAAGCCGATTGAGATAGCGAACCACTTCGGGATTGACCGCTTCGTGTGACGCCAATTCCACGACGCCCCGTTCTGCACGGCGGCAAACCGTTCGCGCATGATGCAGGGACGCGGCAAGCGGAGAGCCGCCGGGCAGAATAAACTGTGTCAGCGGCGGCAGTTCCGATTCCCATGAATCGATAAGAGTTTCCAATGGTACGACGTGTTTGGCGGTCACACGCGGAATGGTGATTTTGCCCTTGTTCGTGTCGCTTGGGTTGGGCGTGGCAAGGTCAGAGCCGAGCGTAAACAGTGTGTTCTGAAAACCGGCGAGAACCGTCTCGAACTCTGCCGTGCGGCTGTGAGTGCAGGCAAGACCGAGAACCGCGTTGAGTTCATCCACGTTGCCGTATGCCTCGACGCGCAAATCCGCCTTGCTGACTCGCTGCCCGCCAAAAAGTCCCGTACTGCCGTCGTCGCCGGTTTTGGTATAGATATGGAATGCCATAGGGTTTTGTCGGAGACTTATTTGTTAAAGAACGCGGCATTCAATGGAATGAAAAATTCGAACTGGCGAGGAACATCGCTGTCCGCATAAATCGCTGTTACAGGACAAGCCTCTTCGCACAATCCACAGTCAATGCACTCGACAGGATTGATAAAGAGCATATCGTACTCTTTGCCATCTCTGACCTCGACGCCCTCATGAATACAGTCCACGGGGCAGACATCCACACACGATTTATCTTTAACGCCCATACAGGGTTCGGTAATTACATACGCCATCAGACCTTCTCCTCATTGCAAAATCGGTGACTGTCCCATTCGCGTTCCATTTCGGGGTTTCCTGCCAAACTTTTGCGCCGAATGTTTTTGTCCTCTTTACTATACCTCAAATTTGCTCAGGAGGGAACCGCTTCCCGCTCCGGTTCGCGGTTTTCTGTCGATTCGCTTGCGGTTTTCGGCATAATCGGCGGCAGAGTGTATTCCCAATTTCCATCTAAAAGTGCCTGTACCAACAGTCCCAAACGCTCTGCTCCGAGTTTCAGAGCGTCGCCGCCTTTCGCGTTATTGGTGAGTTCTGCAACTGTGATCGGTTTGCCGAATCGCACAATGATCGGCTGTCCGGCATGGCGCGGCTTGATCAAACCGTAAGGCATCAATTTATCCGTCGCGACCAATCCCACCGGCACAATGGGAACTCCTGCCCGCTGTGCCGCCATCAACGCGCCGGGCAGAAACGGTTTCAGTGTGCCGTCTTCACTGAGTTTGCCTTCGGGGAACACGACCACCGCTTCGCCCGCTTTCAGCAATTCCTCGCAGCGTCGCAACGCCGCTCGATCTGCTGTATTGCGTTTGATCGGAAAACCACGCAGTATCTTGATGAGTCCCCCCCAAAACTTGATATGGAACAACTCTTCTTTCGTCATAAAGTAGCACGCACGTGGCAGTGCTATCCCCATCGTCGGCGGGTCGGCGTCGCTGAAATGGTTCGGCGTGATCAAAACCCCTCCTCGCTTCGGGACGTTGTGCCGCCCCTCGAACCGAATGCCGCCATAAATCCGAAAAACGATATGGATCAGTACCCACACAATCGAGCGCACTGTCCAAAATACAATCTGTTTCATCATCCGTCCTCGTCTCCTCATCTGTCTGCCATTATATCACAGCCCCGCAGCCAACGGAATAGGTCGAAAGTCACATTTTCAATAGACCTGTTGCAAGAGTCGGGTACAAGAACGTACCCGACTCAAAAACAGTCGTCCTGCGGACGAAATGCCCCTGCTTTTCGAGTGCGAAGCACGGCACGGCGGAACGCCCTCCGTCTGAAGAATTTATTCTGCTGGACTCTTGCAAGAAGTCTAATAGAACCACAGGGAACACAGGGAAATTCACAATAAAGAAGCAAAGAACACAAAGATCAATTCAAGAGATTCTGTACTGAATTGTTTTCGTGTCTTTTTCGTGTTCTTTCGTGGATCGATGTTTTTGCATTGTCCCTGTGTTCTCCGTGTTCCCTGTGGTTAATTTTCTGGGTTGCGGATTTGGAAAAGAGGCGGGTTGGGAAAGCGGTGGAACGGCGTATCGAGGTCGAAGGCGGCGGCAGTGAGGCGTCCACCGAAGACCGCGCCGGTATCCAAACCGATTTTGTTGCGCTGGAGGAGAGGCAGCCCACGCAATTGTGGAGTATGCCCGAATACCACAAAGCGATTGTCGAAGTGGTGACGTGAGGAGAGAAACGGTTCGCGAATCCAGAGGCGCGGGTCGAGTCCGTATGCCTGTCCTTCCCACGATTTGCCGGGGGGCAGTAATCCGGCGTGGACAAAATGATAGTGCGGAGTAATGTACTCCATGCGGGTCGCTTGGTAGAAATCCCAGTGGGTGTCGGGAATGAGACTCCACCACTCCAACGGGTTTTCGATGCTGCCATAGGAAGAAAGGGCTTCGATGCCGCCGTTTTGGAACCAGAGCAGGGTGATGTCGTTGAAGATCACAGATGCGCCGGTAGAGGCGAGTTTGGGCGGTCCACTGTCGCGGGCGTCGAGAAGCATCTGTTCATGGTTGCCACGCAGAAAAATCGTGTCGGGATAGTCGCACCGCACTTTAAGGAGGCGGTCAACGACAGCGCACGAGTTTTCGCCGCGATCAATATAGTCGCCGAGAAAAAGCAGTGTGTCGCGATCATGGTCGAAGCCCTCCGCGTGAATCTGTTCGAGGAGGGCGTCGAGCATGGTGATTTGACCGTGAATATCGCCGATGGCGTACAGCATAAAAATAACAGGGCGCGTCAGAGGTCGCGGACGTAGCGGTTGGCGTCGTCTACGAGAATGGCTTTAGGCGTTAAAGGTTCGTCGGTCAGGCAGAACGCGGCGATGATCACTTTGTCGCCGGGCGAAACGCGATGCGCCGCTGCCCCATTGACGATAATTTTGCCGGAGCCGCGTTCCTCGTGAATGACATACGTCTCGAACCGTTGCCCGTTGGTGATATTCCAGACATGGACGAGTTCATTGGGAACCAGTTCGGCGCGTTCGATAAGGTCGGCGTCAATGGCGATGCTGCCGATATAGTCTTTGTCCGCATGGGTGACGGTGGCACGGTGAATTTTGCTTTTCAGCAGATTGAGCAATCGCATACCCCTATTGTACCCTGAGTGTGCCGCCCTTGTCGAAACAGGATTGATGCCGTTCTGGAAATTTCTTCTCATCGAGGCGGCTACCTCTCTGGAAAACTGAGAAGATTACCGGAGAAGCCAATAGTTTCTTGAGGGTCGCTGCTAATTTTTTCGCGCCGTCCGTTCCCTTTATGATTTGCGTCGAAAGTTTTGTGACACGCGCCCATACTGCGATGACATACGCCGATAGTTCTGCCGCTCGCGTTTCGGCTTTCCTCATGTGAGTACCACAGTATCACAAACGAGGAGTGTTATAGTACTCCGTCAAGGTAGTTTAGAGAGGTGTTTTTCGAGGTCGTCAGGGAGAAGAAAGCCTCAAAATTTATGTAACCGTTCTACCTTGACGGAGAACTATAACGCAATGTTGATAACCTCCACAAAAAATCCTCGGCTTTATTAGACCTCTTGCAAGAGTGCAGCAGAATAAATTCTTCAGACGGAGGGCGTTCCGCCGTGCCGTGCTTCGCACTCGAAAAGCAGGGGGAATTTCGTCCGCAGGACGACTGTTTTTGAGTCGGGTACGTTCTTGTACCCGACTCCTGCGAGAGGTGAGTTATTCATTCCCCTATACTGTCTGCATCTCTGACCAGTTCGCGCCCGCTTTGGCGTCGGCTTTGAGCGGCACGTCAATCGGAAACGCCGTCTCCATCTTCTCCCGGATTGGCGCGACAATCTGCGGCAGGGCGTCGGCGTCCACCTCAAACAGCAACTCATCGTGAACCTGCAAGAGCAGAGTACAGCCGCCTTCGCACTCGTTCCGCAAATAATCGTAGACGATCCGCATCGCCAATTTCATGATGTCCGCCGCCGTGCCTTGAATGGGCATATTGACTGCCGCCCGCTCCCCGAATTGGCGCAGATTGTGGTTGCCGCTGTCGAGTTCCGGCAGATAACGCCGCCGTCCCATGAGCGTACTGACATATTTTTGACGGTGTGCCAGTGCGGTTGTCTCCTCAACGTAGTTTTTGACGCCCGGCAGACGGTCAAAATACTCCTTGATCCACGCGCTCGCTGTCGCCGAACTGACGCTGAGTGTCGCCGCTAACGCGAACGCGCTTTGCCCATAAATCACGGCAAAGTTGATCGTTTTGGCTTGGCGGCGTTGGTCGGCGGTCACTTGGTCGAGCGGCACATCGAAGACTTTGGAGGCAGTTGCCGCATGAATATCCTCGTCATTTTGGAACGCTTCGACAAGGATCGGGTCTTTGGCGATATGGGCGAGCAAGCGCAGTTCGATTTGAGAGTAATCACAGGACAAGAGGACTTTGCCTTTGGGAGCGATGAAGCCGCGCCGGATTTCGCGCCCAATCTCGGAACGGATGGGGATGTTCTGCACGTTTGGGTCGGAGGAACTCAAGCGTCCCGTTGTCGTCACTGTTTGGTTCAGCGATGTATGCACGCGCCCCGTCTGCGGATTAAGCAGTTTCACCAATGCATCGGCGTATGTCGCTTTGAGTTTGGCGACTTCTCGGTAATCGGTGATTTTGCGGGCGATCTCGTATTCCCCCGCCAATTGATCCAGCAAATCCGCTCCGGTGGAGTAGCCGGTTTTGGTTTTCTTGCCCGTCGGAAGATGCATCTTGTCGAACAGAATTGTCTGCAATTGCTTGGGAGAACCTATATTGAACTCTTCTCCGGCAAGGGCATAAATCTCCTTTGCCAGCGTGTCAATTTGCCCCGCCATGCGGCTGCCGAGTGTGTTGAGATACGGCACGTCAATCAGCAAACCGGCTTGCTCGATCTGCGCCAGCACCGGAATCAGCGGCATCTCGACCTTGTCCAGAATCTCCATCGCGCCCTGCTTCTCAAGCTCCGCCCGAAGCGGCTCCATCAACGCAAACACGGCGGCAGCCTCGCGTGCCAGATTCTCGCCGGGCTGATAGGCATCGTCGGCTTCCAATCGCTGACCGAGATACGATTCCGCCAAATCCATGAGCGCGTAAGACGAGCGACCCGATTGCAGAACATACGCGGCGATTTGGGTGTCGAACGTGAAGGGCGTCGGCTCCAATCCCATACGCTCCAGCACAATCTCGAAAATTTTGACGTTATGCCCGATTTTGGAAATGACAGGCGACACACACAACGCCGAGAGTTCCGGCAGACCAATGGCAAATTCGCCGTCGGGTTTGTCTTCGGTGAACAGATTGCCCAAGTCGGCGGAAACGGTTTCGGCGTCGGCACGAAAGGGGACATAATAGCCGGAAGCCGCATTCGGAGCAAAAGCCACGCCTTTTAGGTTCGCCCGCATTGGGGCGGTACTGTCGAGTTCGAGATGCACGCTCGCTGTTCCCGATTCGATAACGGTCGCAAGTGCTGCGTCCCATTGCGCCCGATTTTCGATTCGGCTGACCGTTGCAGTGAACTGCTCGGACGGCGTAGACGCCTCCAATTCGGCTAATGGAGATAAATCGCTTGGGCGCGGAATGCGGTTGATCAGCGAGCGGAATTCCAATTTCGTGAAATAATCGCGCAAATTGGCATACACCTCGCCGTTCGGGTCATACGGTACAATCGCCAATTCCGCCGGAACTGCACAGTGAATAGTCGCCAGCTCTTTGGAGAATTTCGCCTGTTCCAGATTGGCTTCCAGAGCGGCTTTGGCTTTCGGCGGCGTGACATTGGCGAGATTGTCGAGCAGATTTTCCAGTGAATCCCATTTTTGGAGCAATGCCGTCGCGGTTTTGTCGCCGATGCCCGGAACCCCCGGAATGTTGTCGGACGTGTCTCCGACGAGTGCCTTGTAGTCGGGAATGCGCTCCGGCAGAATTCCATAGCGTTCCACAACTGTCGGCGTATCGTAAACTTTCACTTCTGTGACACCGCGCTGAGTCATTTGCACGATGATCGTGCCGCCGACCAGTTGGAGTTGATCCGTGTCGCCGGTCACAATGACGACGTTCCAGCCCTCGCGGTCTCCCATTTTGGCGAAAGTCCCGACAAGGTCATCGGCTTCATAACCGGCGACTTCGGCGGAATGGAACCCGAAGGCGTTGACCAATTCGCGGGCTTCACGCAGTTGGGAACGAAGATCATTCGGTACGTCGGGGCGATGCGCCTTGTACTCGGCAAACTTTTCACTGCGAAGAGTCGGCGCGTGCGCGTCCCAACAAACGATAATCGCGTCGGGTTTTTCCTGATTAAGCAGGGTAAACATCATCAGGGAGAAACCGTACAGCGCACCTGTTGGGCGTCCGTCGGAAGTGGAAAGCGGTCTGCCTGAAAAAAATGCTCGAAACAACAGACTATAGCCGTCAATTAGAACCAGTTTGCGCGTCGGAACGCCGATCTCTTCGCTCATCACAGTCGCCCTTGTCATCGTCGCCAAACGACGGAATTTGTAGAAAATTGTACCCTATTTCCCATCTCTCTTTTGCGCGGAAAACAGGGATGCACAGGGCAAGCGCATCTAAATTCCATTCAACGATTACCAACAAATCTCAACGATGAGACGAATACCCCTCTCTATCTCAAAAAAGTCTTCCGAAATGGGTGGATGACCCTCCCAATCGTCAGAGATTT
>Ga0163154_10005041_pt1 | contig 17046 bp, 6 predicted proteins | sample OliLakLV19MP9P1_FD_148649 | JGI IMG/M metagenome (GOLD analysis project Ga0163154, IMG submission 148649) | Freshwater microbial mat bacterial communities from Lake Vanda, McMurdo Dry Valleys, Antarctica - Oligotrophic Lake LV.19.MP9.P1 | ecosystem: Environmental > Aquatic > Freshwater > Lake >... | reverse complement strand
TAATGGTACTGTCGGCGCACCTACATTCTCCTTCGCAAGTGACACCAATACTGGTATGTACTCTGGTGGGACTGATATTTTAAAGTTTGCTACTGCTGGTACAGACGCTATGACCATTCTTGCTAATGGAAATGTCGGTATTGGGACAGCATCCCCTGCATCTAGACTTGATATAGATACCAACTCAAATACAACAGGACTTAGATTACGTGGATTAGCTGAAACTGTTGAAATTGCAGATATGTATGTGGCTGCCACAGGTGCCTTAGTCATTTCTAATACGGCAGGTACTGGTACTGGATCATACATTGATTTAAGACCAGAAAATAGTTCATTTGGTTTAATTCTGCGCGATAGTTCTGGCGCAACAACTGACTACGCCAATATGTACATGAACGATGCTGCTATCGATTACCTGAACATCGTGGTTAACAACACTAATGGAACATTAGGTTTAGTTATTCAGCAAGGTGGAAATGTCGGTATTGGGGTAGCAGCACCAAATACTAAACTTCAAGTTAACGGTGGGGTCAGAGCACTGGGAGGTGGAACATTTAGCGGTGACATGGGTTATTCATTCTCAGGTGGCAGTGGCGATGCTGATGGCGGTATGTTCTCTCCAGCAGATGGAACTCTGGTATTTGCAACCGATAACGTCGAACGTATGAGAATCTTGAACAACGGCACTACTCAATGGGGTGTTGCAGGTAGTAGTACTGATGGCGGACCATACACTTTAACTGTCGCAGGTTCTGACTCACTGACCCCTGCAACTAAAGGCAGTGGTTTTGGTAGAAACTTCGTAATTGCAGCTGGTGCCTCAGACAACACGGCTGGTAAAGCTGGTGGAGACTTATATCTCTTACCAGGTATACCAACAGCTCCTGCAACTACCTACGGGAATGTGTACTTGGCTGACGCTGGCGGTGCAGTCAAAATTGGTTCAGGTGGTGCCCCTGCTTATCCACTCGATGTTAATGGCGTCGGTAGATTTGCTAGTTCAATTAACAGCTCATGGGTGGGAACTGTCACAGGAAATGGTGGTAATTCACAAGGCATATTAGGTGGCCAAGTTAATGGTTCTTTCTGGACAGGTGTTGCTGGTAAATCAAATCAGTCTAATGGTGTTGGTGTCTACGGAGAAGGTAATCATTCCACTGCATATGGTGGCTACTTTAGTAATACTGCTAGTGGATATGCAATAGGCACACCAGTTGGATCAACTGGTTCTGTAAACTTTGGTAATCAATTCGAATTCATAACTACTGCAGCTGATTTACATATAGGAGATAGTACTCAAGATGGCAACCTCATCCTGGAAAATACAGCTGGTACTGCAATTGTTCAGTTGAGAGCTAGTGGTTTAACTGGTGAATTTAAAGGTGATATTAGAGTTGGTACTTCAGGAACAAATGGCTGTGTACAAGGATTTGGTGGGGCATCAATTGCAGGTACTTGTTCTTCAGATGAAAGACTTAAGACTAATATTCAACCAATTCATAGTATTTTAGATCGAATGACACAACTAACTCCAGCAAATTATGGTTGGAATCAGTTAGCTGCTGACTTATATGACTACAAGCCAGGTACCAGTAATGCTGGTCTTATTGCCCAGGAAGTAGAGTCTTACTTCCCAGAACTAATTTCATATGACCAGAAAGGTTATCGCCAATTAAATTACACAGCATTACCAATTTACTCACTGGTAGCAATTAAAGAATTAAATGCTAAGTTTGAAGAAATCAAATTAGATTCTGCTGGTGAAGTAACTCTGGCAGGTTCAAATGGTGTTTACACAGTCACTCAAGTCAGTAACGGTTCTGCAATTACTAAGATCTTAGCTTCTGCTCAAGTAATCACCGGTAGAATTAAATCTGGAATCATTAATACTCAAGAACTAGTTGTCACTCAAACAGCATCTATAACTTCTCTCTCAGTCACCAACTTAACTATCGGTGGTCAATCAATAACTGATTTTGTTAACGGCTTAATTCAAAACAGTGGCAATCCTGGTAACATGACTTCTCCATTCATCAGTTCAGAATTTATTGCCACTAAAGAATTGGCTGCTACTACTATTACTAGTAGAGATATAACTGCTACTGGCTCCGCCCAATTCAATAACTTGGTTGCGCAAAATGCTACTATTGCTGGTACTTTGGATGTGACTTCTGCTCGAGTGGCTGCATTAGAATCTCAAGTTGCCAACTTCAATAACGTGACCGCATTAACAGCCGACATCACAACCGCAACAATTTCTGGCACTTTATATGCCAACAACATTGATGGCTTTGACAACTTAGTAGCCTCGGCAGTCTCAGCTCCTTCTATCTTAGATATGATCTTAGGAAATGTACCAACTGCTACTGCTTCAGTTAGTCTGGATGATGTTTACTCAGCAATTAATCAAGCTGGCTTCTCTGCTTCTCCTTCTGCTTCATTTGCTCAAGAAATTGCCAATCTGAACTTGGAAATAAATGGGGACACTATGATGTCCAAACAAGCAGCTTACATTGAGAATTATTTCGAGGTGAATGGAAATGCACAATTTAATTCTAACGTGGCTATCACTAACTCATTAATTGTTGGTGATTCAGTAGTGATCGGAGATGGCTTAACTCTCTCAAGCGGCTCTCTCTCTTATCAACCAGCTGGTAATAACAATCCATTATTTGAAATCCAACCTCAGGGTACAGGCTCACTCTCTATCTTTGCTGGTTTAATTACTTTGAATGAGTCTGGAACTGTCTTCATCACTGGAGACTTAGCAATCGCTGGAAATGCTAAGATCGCTGGCACTCTATTTACAGACTTACTCAAGCCAACAGACTTTGGTAATCCATTCCAAGTTCAAGTTGCTGGCGCAGCTACAGACTCAGGAGAAATCAAGAAATCTCGCTTTGAAATCGTCAATGAATTAGGTTCTCCAGTAGCTACTATCTCTGCTGAAGGAAATGCTAACTTCTCTGGAGACTTGAGTGCAAAGAATATTCCACTCAACATCGGTGATAGTATACCTGAACTAAATAAATCCATAGGTAAAACAACAATTCAAGCTGGACAAACCGAGATAACTATTCAGACAAATAAGGTAACAAGTGATTCTTTCATTTATGTAACTGCTCTCGGTAGTACAAATGGACAGTCACTCTATGTCAAATCACAAGTCGCCCATAATCCTGACCAAAATCAGAGTGGGCAGTTTGTCGTTGGTTTTGACAGCCCACTCGGCAGTGATGTAACCCTAAACTGGTGGATAGTAAGCGCACCATAATGAACAACATACAAAATAACTACCAGCTCAACCGTGTTACTAATCCAAAAATTTTATGGATAGTTAATATTGTTGTGATTTTATTATTCATCATCGGTTTAAGTTATTTTGGCTATCAACAATTTAAGCAAGAAACTCAATATTCTTTAGCTTATCCAAACGCACTAACTCGACCAAATAGATTCCTTTCATTCCAGCCTAGATTGACTAATTCTAGCCTTAATCCGATCACTAGTTCTACTCCAATGGAATTCCGATTATTTGATAGTGGACCGTCAATTATCGGAGGCACTGAGTTGTGGAATTCCGGTGCTTGTTCAGTCACTCCCGACCAAGATGGCATCGTAAATGTTTCTTTGGGAAATGACTGTGGCTCTGAAATTCCCTCAAGTGTATTTAGTGAGAATGATGAAGTCTGGCTCGAAGTAACCGTAGATGGAGAAACTCTAAACCCACGACAATTACTGAACGCCGTGGCATATTCTTTAAATGCAGAAACCCTCCAAGGATATCCACCAGCCGCAGCTGCTACTGCAAATACAGTATTGATTATGGATAACAATGGTGATGTGGTATTGGGAAATACAGCACCTACTCTCCGCGCAACAGGAACTTCATTTACAATTGAAGCTCAGACTCTCACTTTGCAGACTGCAAGTGGCTCTGATGGTGATATTGTACTCATTTCTGATGATCAAGGAAATATTAGATTGGATTCAAACAGCGGTATTATTCAGCTAAATGAGGACACAATCACCTCAGCACTTGTAAATGTCGGAGCCAGCACAACTATTCATGCTTCTTTAAATCTTGGCACAGGTGTCGCACCAACTTCACCAACAATAGGTGACATGTACTCAGATGGTAATGCGCTTTATTTTTATGGTTCTGGTGGATGGGAGGATTTGACTGATACTGGCGGCGGCGGTCCGTGGACTGACGGCGGTACTTATTTGTATCCAACCGCCGCCGAAAATCTGGGCAACTCAACTTCTGGTGGTACAAATAAATTAGCTGGTGCGTATTTAGCTGATAATGCTCCTCTGTTCTTTGGTACTGACAACGATATTAGCGCTTTATTTAATGGCACCAATTTTGTCTTTACTGCAGGTGCAAATACCTATACTTTGAATGGCTCTAGCGGTACATTCTGGACCTCTGGCAACGACGGATCTGGTTCCGGATTAGATGCCGATACTGTTGATGGTGTTAGTTCAGGATCTTTCCTCCGGTCTGACACCTCAGACAATTATACGAGTGGCACTTTAATTTTTGATGTCTTTACCTCCTTAAGTATGGCCTCTGGGTCAAGTTTGGTAGGAGATAATGGCTCAACTATTGATATAAATGGTAATATCTCGATTGCGGATACAAATATAGCTCTGGATGGAGCCTCTACTAATTTAACCACTACTGGTGATTTCTCAATTAACAGCACAGCTCTCTTTGCTCAAAAATCAAATGATTTTATAGGTATAAATAATACTAGCCCGCTAGCACGATTAGATGTTGGTGGAGATATTTATTTAACTGGTGGCATTTCTACGTATCGAACTAGTGTTAGTGCTGGCACTGTTGAAGCCACTCAGTTCTGTACAGGTGATGGTGAAACTAATTGTGTCACCGACTTTGCTGCAATTTCTGGTGGTTCTTCTATCTGGACCGATGGCGGTACATACGCGTACTTAACAAATAATGAAACGATTGGCAACTCAACTTCTGCTGGTGCAAACAAAGCTACAGGTCTTTATTTATCTGACAACTCTCCGGTAGTTTTTGGAAATGACAATGATTTTCAAGCTCGATTCAATGGTACTAATTTGGTAATTACCGATGGCACCAATACTTTACTCACTTTAAATGACGCTGGTACTACCGGAGCATTGTCTACAGGTACAGTCACGACGACAGGCAATATTACTGCTGGTGGTGACTTAACCATCACAGGTGATGATATATTCATGGCTACTAATATATCTGGATACTTATTAGTTGCGGATGGCACCAACTACAACCCAGTTGCAATAAGTGGAGATATAGCGCTCAGCTCTGCTGGTTTAACAACTATTCAAGCTAATTCAGTTGCATTAGGTACTGATACTACTGGGAATTATGTTGGAGACGTCAGCAGTGGAAACGGCATTGGGATAACAGGAACTCCAGGTGAAGGCTATACCGAGACAGTAGCTCTTGGTGACCTAACTGCGAATTGGATTCAATCTGGAGCTTTTGATATTTTATTGGCAAATGGTTCTTCTGAATTACAGATTATGGAATCAACTGGCGCCACTTTTTACGGCACGCTCGATGTTGGTGACTTATCCGGCAATGCCACATATACTTTTAGTGGCGCCTCTGGAACTGTTTGGACCACAGCAAATGATGGTTCTGGATCTACACTTGATGCAGATACACTTGATGGCAATGATGAATCTGCCTTCTTTAAACTAGCTGACAATGAAACTGTTACAGGAATTCCAGCTTTTAACGGCGGCACATCTGGAGTCTCTGCTCCATTTACGGTTGACTCAAACTTTTTAGTGACTAATTTAAATGCTGATGCTCTTGATGGAATTGACTCTGGTTCATTCCTCCGTTCTGATGCTTCTGATAACTATACATCTGGTACTTTAACTTGGAATTCCGGTACTGGCTTAACTATGGCCTCTGGCTCAACGTTCACTGGTGGTGCTGGTTCTACTGTTGATATCAATGGCGATCTAGCAATTGCTGACACCAGTATCGCTCTTGATGGGGCTTCTACTAATTTCGCGGTAACTGGCAATTTCTCTATTAATACCGATGACTTATTTGTTCAAAAATCTGATGGCAACGTCGGTATCGGCACCACAAACCCTCTCGCTCCTCTAGACGTTGCTGGTGATATTTACTTAACTTCTGGTCTTTCTACTTTCCGAACTGCTGTCTCTGACGGAACTATTGAAGCTACCAAATTCTGTACTGGTGATGGAGAAACAAATTGTATTACTGACTTTGCCGCTCTTTCAAGTGGTTCATCCATCTGGACTGATGCTGGTACTTATATTCATCCTACCAATAGTGAAGTCCTCGGTAACTCTACTTCTGCTGGTGCAAACAAATTAGCTGGTGCTTATTTCTCAGATAACTCACCAGTAGTGTTTGGAACTGACAATGACTTCCAGACTTCGTTCAATGGCACTAACTTAGTTTTCACTGATGGCACGAACACATTACTTACTCTAAATGATGCTGGCACCACTGGTGCTTTATCTACTGGCACAGTTACTACCACTGGTAATATCACCGCTGGCGGTGACTTAACTATCACTGGTGACGACCTGTTCATGGCTACTAACACCTCTGGTTTCTTGTTGGTTGCTGATGGCACAAATTACAACCCAGTTGCTATGTCTGGTGACTTGAATATTTCTTCAACTGGTTTGACAACTGTTCAGGCAAACGCCGTGGCACTCGGTACTGACACCACTGGAAATTATGTCGGTGATGTGACTGCTGGTAATGGTATTGGTGTCACTGGTACTCCTGGTGAAGGTTACACAGAAACTATCGCTCTTGGTGCTCTCACTGCTGACTGGAATCAGACAGGAGCCTTTGATGTGATTTTAGCTAACGCTGCTTCTGAAATTCAAATACTTGAATCTACTGGTGCCACTTTCTACGGCACTATCGACATGGGTGACTTGACTGCCAATGCCACCTACACCTTTGCAGGTGCATCTGGAACTATCTGGACAAGTGGAAACGACGGCACAGCTTCTACTTTAGATGCAGATTTACTTGACGGTATTTCAGAAGGCTCTTTCCTCCGCTCTGACACTACAGACAACTATACTTCTGGAACTTTAACCTGGAATTCAGGTACAACCCTCGCTCTTGCCTCTGGTTCTACACTAAATGCAAACTCTGGTTCAACGGTCGACATTAACGGTGATCTAGCCATTGCTGACACCGACATCGCTTTTGACGGTGCTTCTACTAATTTAGATTCAACTGGAAATTTTTCGATTAATACTAATGATTTATTTATAAATAAAAGTAGTGGTTTTGTGGGAATCGGTACTACTTCACCAGGGTCATTACTAGATGTTCAAGGTTCAATATCTGGTTCTAATCAAGCTGGTGGATCATTCCTTACCACTTATAGTGGAACCACAGCTGGCTACGGCATAGCTAATAATATAACTACTGCCAATTCAAGTACTCTAGGTACTGTAGCTACCCAGTACAACATACTTAATTTAACTGGTACAGCTGCTACCACAACTGCATTTGGTGTGCAAAATATTTTAAATTTAAATGGTACCAGTAATGCTACTGATGCATATGTTTATTATGCCGATGCAAATGATGCATCTTCTGGTGCATATACTAATCTGTATGGAATGTACGTAGACGATTTAGCAACAAGTTCTAATGGCAGTTATGCTTTTTATCAAATTGGCTCAGATGATCGAAACTATTTTGCTGGAACAGTTGGTATTGGAACTACTCTTCCTACGGGTACTAATAAATTACAGGTATCCGGTGGTGACTTCCGAGTTGATCGTGGTACTTCTACCAACTCAATTACTCGTACATTCACATTAGGTGGTGCTCAGCAAAGTGATGGCACTGTATTTGCAAACATAGATTTCACCAACTACAAACCTTCTGCTGATTACACCGCATTTAGAATTTCAGCTGTTGATCCAAGTGGCACAGATGGAGGCGAATTGCATTTCTTTGGCAATAATAGATTTCACCAACTACAAACCTTCTGCTGATTACACCGCATTTAGAATTTCAGCTGTTGATCCAAGTGGCACAGATGGAGGCGAATTGCATTTCTTTGGCAATAATGGAACAAGTCTTACCACAGATCCAGCATTTGTAATTGAACAAGATGGCAATATCTTAATTGGTGGAGACTTACAACATTACGGTGACGATAATACGCAAATTCAATTTAGTTCAGACGTAGTTGAGATTGAAGCAGGAGGAAATGTGATGTTCTTAGCAGATGAGAATGGTGTTCAGGACATTCTCTATTTGGGTGACACAGCAAATACCACTGATAACGATATTTATTTAAGTAGAACTGCATATATTGATGATAGTACCAACCGAATGGGTCTTGGTTTAACAAATCCCTCATACCAATTACAACTTTCCACAGACTCAGCAGCAAAACCAACAAGTGGTACTTGGACTATCACTTCTGACTCACGAGTAAAAAGAAACGTTCAAAATTTTGCAGATGGCATGAACATAATTCGAAACATCCGACCAGTTTCTTATGAATTAAATGGTCTGGCTGGTATGCCTGAAGGTGACACTAGTATTGGTATCATTGCTCAAGAAATCAAAGATATTGCTCCTTATACTGTCGGTACCTTTAGAGCAAAACTCAATCCGACAGATGCAACTGAAACAGAATTATACAATTTTGATGCCTCCGCTCTCACCTTTGTGTTAATCAACGCAACAAAAGATTTGGATACCCGCGTGACTGCGTTAAATGGCAACTATAATTCCCAAAATAGCTCACAGCAATCACAAAAAACTCAAATTACTACTATTCAAAATCAATTGAATAATCAACAAAATTCAATTACGAATATAAACAATAAAGTAGCGGCATTCACCTTTAATAATTCAGGAGAAATCATCTTACAAGGTAGTGGTGAAAACTTCACCGTTCGCCAAGTTTCAAATAATTCCGCACTCACCGCAGTTAGTGCATTTGCAAAATCAGTAATTGCTAACTTACAAGTAGGATTCGCCTCTATTCAAACTTTGACTGCTGGCAGAATTACAACTCAAGAATTAAATTCACCATATATTTCATCTGAATTTATTCAAACTGAAAACGTAGTTGCCACAAATATTACTAGTGAAAATATTAACGTTGTATCTATCTCAGCTAAATCTGCTCGTGCTCTAACCCTAGAAGCTGAAATAGCTAAATTTGAAAAATTAACAGCTCAGACAGCTGATATTACCAATGCTACCATCTCTGGTACTTTATATGCTAATAACATTGATGGCTTTGATGATTTAGTTGCGTCGGCAGTTTCAGATCCATCATTGCTAGACATGATCTTAGGTAATGTGCCAACAACAACTGCTTCTGTCAGCTTAGATCAAGTTTATGCTGCAATTAACCAGGCAGGCTTCTCTGCTTCTCCGTCAAGTTCATTCGCCCAAGAAATTGCCAACCTGAACTTGGAAATAAACGGCGACACTATGATGTCCAAACAAGCAGCTTACATCGAAAATTATTTTGAAGTTAATGGGGATGCTCAATTCAACTCTAATGTAGCTATTACTAACTCATTAGTTGTCGGGGACACTATTGTCGTAGCAGACGGCTTAACTTTTGGAACTGGAACGATCTCGTATCAACCGGCAAACAACCAAAGTCCCTTATTGAAAATTCAACCTCAAGGTCGAGGTTCATTGTCACTTTTTGCTGGCTTAATGACCTTGGATGAATCTGGCACAGTATTTATAACTGGAGACTTAACACTAGCGGGTAATGCTCGAATTGAAGGTACATTATTTACAGACCTACTCAAGCCAACAGATTTTGGCAATCCATTCCAAGTTCAAGTGGCTGGCGCTGCTACTAATTCTGGAGAAATCAAAAAATCTCGCTTTGAAATCGTTGATGAATTAGGCTCACCAGTGGCCACAATTTCTGCAGAAGGAAATGCAAACTTTGCCGGTGACTTAAGTGCAAAGACAATCAAAGCTGAAAGTGTCGAAGCAGGAAATATTTCTGGTAGTAATCAGTCAGCAGTTTCTGGACGCTCTACTCTACCAACCGGTCAAACTGAAATCACCATCAACAGTGACAAGATAACTTCAGATAGCATCATCTCTATCACTCCACAAGGAAGTACCCAAAACCAAGTGGTCTATGTCAAATCCCAAACTGCTCATAATACAAATACTCAAGGCTCAGTCGTTGTCGGAGTCGATTCTTCAGTCAACGCAGATATTCAATTTAACTGGTGGATTGTAAAATAGAAACCGTGCTATTATCAAATAGCGCACATCGTTACACATTAATTTTTGTTGACATATTGAGATATTCAAACACACAGAAAAGTAATGAAACATAGTCTTTACGTGAGGCGATAAAAAAAGTTAGAATGACTTGTCAAAGTAATGCTATTACTCCATTTGTTGTGTAGCAAGTAAGAAAAAGTAACTATGAAAAACACCGCCTCCACTATACTCGTAACACTTTTTGTGCTTGCCAGTATATTGTTATTATTACCTTTTACTGGAAATATAGTTGTACATTCAAAAATGTTCATCTTATTTTTCGCTGCAATTATCTTAACTGCTACGTACGTGTTTACTTCAATTAGAGAAAAAGCAATGCAAATCATTGTTTCTCCGCTAACTATTCCTTTAGCTTTATTTGGTGTTGCTAGTTTTATTTCAACTCAATTCACTCGCCAATACCCAACTGAAAACTACTTAGATTTGGGTGGTGCTTTTATAGCTATGACAGCAATAGGTCTTTTGGGCTCAGTCGTTTTTTCTAAGAAGCAATTTGGCACATTCTTATCAGTCTTAAGTATTGGTGGTAGTGTTGTGGTTATTGATAGTTTACTCCAGATGCTCGGATTCGGTTCTGCTCAATTATTTGGTTGGATGTTAAACGCAACTATTGATAACACTTTACAATTCACTTTAGTTGGTTCTGCCCGTGTAGTTTTTCAATTAATCGTTATCACTTTAATTGGTATTGGTGCTCACAGTTTCCAGGAAAAGAAAATTGATAAAGTTCACCTTGGTTCTTTATTATTCTTAATTATCGGTCTTGGATTATACGGTTGGGTCATGATGACTAATCGAAATGACATTAATATGGCTACTCCTTCTTATGCGGCTAGTTGGTCAATTGCTTTAGACAGTTTAAAAACTCCAAGTACTGCAGTCTTTGGTATTGGTCCAAGTAATTATCGAAATGCCTACAATACATTTAAACCAGTTTGGTTAAACAGTACAGATCAATGGACCATTCCTTTCAGTCAAGCTGCTAATGCTCCATTAACTATCTTAACAACCATGGGTTTTGTTGGACTTATCACTTGGGTGTGGTTATTCATCGTAACTTTATTAGAGTTCTCTAAAGCCGATAAACATAACAGAGCAGTATTAGCAATGTTAATAGCAGTTTTAATTTCTCAACTGTTTACCACATTTAACTATGTGACTATTTTGATTCAAGCTCTGTTAATTGCTTTATATATTGCTAGTGAGAGAGAGCGTTTTTCTGTTGTTCAGTTTGGTCGGATGAAAGCTAATATCTTTAAGAGCCATGGACATCAATACTCATACGAGTCAGTTATTCCTCTCTACTTAATTAGTCTGATATTGATTGGTGTAATCGGATATTCAGCTTGGTATTCTGGCCGCAACTATTTAGCTTTTGCAACTATGTTCTCTTCTTATAAAGCAGCTCAAGCTAATGACATTGTTAAGAGTTATGAACTGAATCAAAAAGCTATTTCATTAAGTCCATACATTGATACATTCCATCGTGATTATGCTAGTACAAATATGGCCATCGCAATTGCCTTATCTAACAAAACAGACATCAACGAACAAGAAAAGAATCAAGTTGGTCAATTATTACAACAAGCTGTTCGTGAAGCTAGAAATGCAACAATTTTAGATCCAAATGATACTGAGAATTGGGTTGTCTTAGCTCAAATTTATGGAGACATGATCTCAGTAACAGAAGAGGCTAAACAATGGGCTGTAGAAACATATGCTCGAGCAATTGAGACAAATCCTACAAATCCATACTTAAGAATCTTACTTGGCAATATCTTTGCTCAATTAAAAGATCACCAAAGAGCTATTAATCTTTATAATCAAGCTATTGAATTGAAGCCTGATTTAGCAGAAGCTTACTTTAGAATGGCTCAATCTTTAATTGTCATCGAACAGTTTGCACAAGCTGAGACTGCTTTAAGAGCTACTTTATCTCTGCTTGATAGTAACAGTGAAGAATACACAGTTGTTACAAAACAATTAGAAGGAATTCAAGACAAAGCTAAAGCTCAAATTGAGGCTGCAAAAGCAACGCAAGGTGCTGGTAGCACAAATGTTCCAACTACTTCACCAACTCCAACTCCAGAAGCTAATGTTGATGTCAATGCTCCAGTTGTACCAACTGAAGATGATCAGATTAATGGAGGTGAAGCAAGTAATGATATCCCAGCTAATGACTTAAATGCTGTTGAGAATACACAACCTACTGCTGCTCCAACTCCAACAGTTGCACCGTAATTAGTTGAATATAGATAAAATGAGTGAGGCCTCTCCGTCAGCTGACGGAGAGGCCTCATTTTTATTTCCCTGCTACTCCGTTACTTTACATTTCATATATTTTCATTCTTGAAATACACTACGCTATTATTTTTGTACTAATAATACAGTAAATCTTTTTTGCCTATTAAATGTCTGCAGCTACAATAATTTAACATCTAATGAACTACCAGAGCCGCTATATCGTCTTTAATATTGATTGACGACTAACTTAATCATTGAGATAAATCAGAGACTTAAGAAGGATCTTATGGCCTTTAGTAGCTAATGCCACAGCGTCAAATTCAGGCACAGAAATGACAACACAGTGTAGTTGCAAACGTGTGCAACAAAAGTGCAGACTTTACTGAAAGTTAATACAGAATAGTATTGTGGATAGTCCAACAAGCTAATTATTTACTTGCTTCAGGAAATAACAACCGATGCTTAAGCTCTGCAATACCTTGGGTACTACCTGAACTAATCAAAAACATTTCAGTGTCAAAAAGATCTTTAGTGTTCTTTAATATATCTAAAATATCATTATCATATATATCTATTTTGTTTATACATATTAATGATCTTTTTTGCTTAGCAATGTCTCCATATATATCAAGCTCTATTTTTAATTTTTGATATTGTTTTTGTAATGAAGCAACTTTATCAGCCGCACTCATTTCCGTATTACTAAAGTCTTCTTCATTCAATGCCAATACGAATAGCAACATCTCACAGTTACTTACATGTCGTAAGAATTCAAATCCCAATCCTTTACCTTCAGAAGCTCCTTCTACTAATCCAGGGATGTCAGCGATGACTACTTCTCTTTTTTCACTTTGATCACTGCCTTCTGATTCTAAGATTCCTAAATTTGGAGATAAGGTAGTAAATGGATAGGCAGCAATTTTTGGTCTAGCTTTTGTCAAAACTGACAACAATGTACTTTTACCAACACTTGGGAAGCCAACTAAACCAACATCTGCTAGTAATTTTAATTCTAAGGCAACAAATCGATCTTCGCCGGGCGTACCAAAGTCAGCTGTTAAAGGTGCTTGATTTGTAGCAGATTTGAAACTTTCATTTCCACGTCCACCAAATCCACCTTGGCAAATAACAAATTCTTGTCCATGCTCACGAATTTCTTGTAACTGAATTTTATGATCTATTTCTTCTGTTAATACGTCTTCATCAAGTTCAATCGGCTCAAACTCAGGTGGAAATGGAGTCATAGATCCACCTTCAATTTCAACAACAAATTGTTTTTGATGAACGTCTCCATGCTTTAGTAACCGATCTAAGCCATACCTTAATCTACGTGTCTGACCGGGTGTGTTTTCTTTGATATGCCAGATTACTGTACCAAGCGGAACTTCTAGGACTAAGGCTTCGCCTTTTTTCCCTGTTTGTTTTTTCTTGCCACCTAGCTCACCAGCTTCAGATACAAATTCTTTATTTCCAGCAAAATGTGCTAAGGTTGCTAATGAGTGATTACCTCGGATAATAATATCTCCTCCATCACCACCTCCTCCACCATCAGGGCCACCTTTAGGCGCATACTTTTCTCTACGAAATGAGATACGACCTCTGCCACCATCCCCAGCCATTAATAATAAACGTACGTAATCTGTCATAAATTTTTATTTTATCCTATAGGTGTATTTTACACTGTTTTTGTTAAATCTGATCTGGAAAAATTATTTTCACTTAAAACTGAATTATGGTAAGAAAGATAATGGATTCAACAATGCTTCACCACTTCTAATTTCAAAGTGTAAATGAGTACCAGTTGAGCGACCTGTGTTTCCCATTTGTCCCAAAACATCAGCGCGATTCACCGTCTGTCCTGGTTGAATTTGAATAACACTTAAGTGGCCATACAATGTTTTATAGCCATTACCATGGTCAATAACTATATAGTTTCCGTAGCCCCCAGCATTCCAGCCTGCCGTCTCAATGGTTCCAGCATCTGCAGCAAGAATTGGACCACCAGAGCGATTTGCGATGTCGACAGCTCGATGATATGCAAAGAAGCCTTGAGTAACTTTTCCAGAAGCTGGCCAGACGAACTGTCCAGTTGGATTGACTTGACCGGCAGCTGGAGTTTGTTGATATCTGGAAATTGCGGGAACACCTGGAGAAGCCAGTTTTGACTGTGGTTGAATTCCTCCTGGAATGATTAACTCTTGTCCTGTTGCCAAGGCAAATGTTTCATCATTCAAAAAAACGTTAAACGGATAGTCAACAATTGCCTGGGCGCCTGAATTTTCTTCTTCACTTGCATCTGCTTCTGCTAACTTGTACTTTTTAGCAATTGAATAAATAGTTTCACCGCGAGCAACTTTATGACGAACACCATCTACGGGTAATATTCGTAATTCTTGTCCGGGTTTAATTGGATCTTTTTCTTTAAGACCATTTTCCCAGATAAGAGTATTGACTTGTAAGTTGTACCGTTCTGCAATTGTAGAGATAGTTTCTCCTTCTTGAACGACGTGGGTAATAACTTCACCACCTCTAATTTGCTGAACTTCTTCTGCTTGCTTGGTATAAAAAGATTCTCCAAAAGCTTGAGCACTTAATACTCCTTGTGCTTGTTCTTGCTGATTTTCTGGGGTTTGATTAAAGATAACGGGACCAATAGTAATAACTAAAAATGTTAAGCCAATTGCTCCAAAATGAAGAAATGGTCGGACGTATTTACCACGTTTTTTATACAATAAATCAACCAGCCAGTCTTTTCCAGATTCAAAATATTGAAACCATTTATATGCTCTTCTCCGAAAATATTTACGAATATAAGCCAAAAACTGTTTAAAGTCTCGAAATATCTTCGGTAATGTTATTGGTACACTAAATCTAGCCATATGAATTAAATTTATTATACACGACTATAAACTATGATTTTAAGGGCAACTCTCTAAAAATGAGTCTCAACCTGTCTTGAGTGAAACGAGGAATTCTTTGTTTGATTTTGAGCGTCTCAATTGATCAATCAACGTTGTTGTTCGTTCATTGTTATCCAACATATCAAGCATACGGTGTAATGTAGTAACTGACTGATATTTAACTGGATCCATCAAGATATCATCGCGACGAGTTCCAGAGCGTTGAACATCAATAGCAGGGTGAATTCTTCTCTCAGCTAAACGACGATCAAGGTGAACTTCTTGGTTACCTGTTCCCTTAAATTCTTCGTAGATTAAGTCATCCATTCTTGAACCAGTATCAACTAAAGCTGTACCAACGATGGTTAAACTACCAGGAATTTCAAAGTTACGAGCTGCACCAAAGAATTTCTTTGGTGGGAACAAAGCAGCTGGGTCGAAACCACCTGACAAGGTTCTACCTGAAGTTGGAATTGATAAGTTATATGCACGAGCTAAACGAGTAATTGAGTCAAGTAAAATAACTACGTCTTTACCCTCTTCTACAAGGCGTTTTGCGCGCTCTAATGCTAATTCTGAGACTCTGCATTGATCTTCTGCTGATTCGTCAAAATTACTGGCTGCAACTTCTCCTTTGCCTTTAGTAATCCGTTCAATGTGGCGCTTGATATCAGTCACTTCTTCTGGGCGCTCACCCACTAAAACAGCCATAACATGAATTTCTGGATGATTAGAAGCTATACCACTGGCAATGTCTTTTAATAAAGTTGTCTTACCAGCTTTTGGAGGAGAAACAATTAAACTTCTTTGACCTTTTCCAATTGGCGCAATCAAATCAATGATACGTAAAGACAATGGCTCATCACCAGTTTCTAAAATGATTTGTTCGTCTGGATAGACAGGAGTTAGTGTTTGAAATTTAGGTCTATCTTGTTTTAAAAATTCTTCTGCAGTTTTACCGTTAATTTTATCGACTTTCAATAAACCCCAATATCTTTCACTTTCTTTTGGCTCTCGAGCTGGGCCGGTAATCATGTCACCTGGTCTGAGTTTAAAGCGACGAATTTGAGATGTGGAAATATAGGCATCTTTTTCACCAAATGCGGTAAAGCCCATGCGTAATACTCCATGACCATCTTTACTCGTATCTAAAATACCAGTAATCTCTGACGCTGGTCCTTCTTGAGATAACTTTTTCTCAGCCCAACTGTTACTAACAGGAGGTTTATTCTTTAAAGGTGAAATAGGAATCACTTTAATTTTTGAAGCTAAAGGAACTTGTGATACTGATTTTGGTTGGGTAAAATTTGGTTCATTATTAGTACCCACTTGAGATGCCGGAGTAATTTCAGGAGTTGCTGAAGAGACTGGAGGTACACTTGGTTTTGTTATTTTTTTAATAACACGAACAGTTTTCTTGGGTTTTTCTATAAAGGTTTCAGATACTTGTGAAGGTGCGGGACTGGGTACTTGATTAGTGGTTGCGTCAGTACTTGGTACTGGTTGTACTGGCATATCGTCAGTTGGTTTTATCATAATGTATATATTTATTACTACTATTCAAGATACGGG
>Ga0163154_10005038_pt1 | contig 17052 bp, 17 predicted proteins | sample OliLakLV19MP9P1_FD_148649 | JGI IMG/M metagenome (GOLD analysis project Ga0163154, IMG submission 148649) | Freshwater microbial mat bacterial communities from Lake Vanda, McMurdo Dry Valleys, Antarctica - Oligotrophic Lake LV.19.MP9.P1 | ecosystem: Environmental > Aquatic > Freshwater > Lake >... | reverse complement strand
TTCATCATCCAGCAGCGGCTTGGCCATGTCGTTGTGCCTCCATGCACTCGGGAACGGGCATCCATGCCCACCTCACAACATCGGCACTGCCGCGAACATTTGTTCAACTCATTCTGAAAGGCGCTCTTAGTCGAAGATTGTCTATCTCAAGGAGATTTCTGCAGTCATGGACTGGGACATTTCGCAGGTATTGCTAGCCATTTCAGCCACCTGCATCTTACTTGACGCGTGCTTCAAGTCAGATGTACTGACTTGCATTGCGTATGCGCTGGCCGCATTTGCGTTTGTGCTGATGACCCCTGTGGCATTGATGTGGAAATTTCCTCTTGTCTTCGCGTATCTCGCCGTAATTATCTCCCTTCATTTTGTGTTTTGGAAAACTACGCTGCAGCCTTGGCTTCACAGCAAGTTCGCACCTCAGATGTACGCCGAGCGCGCTGAGCGGGTCATCGGTGGGACGGGGGAGTTGGTGATGATTGAGGGGCGACGGATGGTTCGAGTTGATGACGAGTTGTGGCCGTGTTCCGGGTGCCGCGAGGTTTCGCCGGGGTCACGCATCATGGTGTTGCGTGTCAATGGGGGTGTTGCCGAGTGTTCGCCGATCGGAGAACCGTGATGCCTCTCATCTATGTCGTCCCTCAGTCTCATTGCGTCGTCATCGAGCGTTTCGGTCGTTTCTCCCGCGTGCAGCAAGCTGGCATCAGAATGCGGGTTCCGATTATGGAATCGATCCGCTGGCTCGGGAGTTGGCAACGTAATGCCAACAAGGACGGCTGGCTCCTCGAGCTGTCGGAGCAGCAAACCGATACTCCCGCCCGCCAATGTCACACCAAGGACAACGTGGCGATTACCGCGAACGCGAGCGTTTATTGGCGAATCATCGATCCTCGCAAAGCGGTCTACGAAGTGGATGTCCTGCCCCAGGCAGTCTCGGACGTTGCTCTCAACGCACTGCGTTCAAACGTTGGAGCAATGGAACTTGACCAAGTATTGTCCGAACGCCAATTGCTGAACGATCGCATCGCCGCCCAACTGACCCAGACTGCAACCAAATGGGGAGTGTTGTTTACACGGGTTGAGATTCAGGAACTGACTACATCGGGGGATGTTTCATCATCCATGCTCCAGCAGATGGATGCGGATCGACGACGTCGGGCGATGGTCTCGGAGGCTGAGGGTAAGGCAGCAGCAGAGGTGCGCTTGGCTGAAGCGGAGAAAAACTCCATTGTTTTGCGTGCCCAAGGAAAGGCGGAAGCCCTGCAGTTGATTGCCGATGCAGAGCTTTCTTATCTCAGGTGCGTGTCGCAAGTTCTTGGCCCGGATGCGGCGAAGGACGTTCTCATCGCGCAAAAGTTCATCGATGGATTCGATGTGATCTCTAAGAATCCCGCTAACAAGGTCTTTCTGCCCAACGCGTTCGCCGGACTACTCCCTGCGATTGAACACGGCCATCCGCACGGAACGCAGCTCAGCAACAATTCTCACTCGTCTGATCGCGCGTGATCGATTTGTAGAATCAGCGGCCATTGGCTCTCGTACATGTGACCTCCGCCTATAGAAGTTGCCACAAGAGAAGCATGGCATTGGCATTCAAGCAGCTGCGCTATCATCACAGTGATGGAAAAATCAATCCGTCATCACTTAGATTCTCCGCCGGCCCTCGCCCAGGCTATTCATGTCACGCCGCTTGATGCCCCGGCCCGCACTTCGCTATTTAAGGGTCTGTTCCTTCTTGTCCTCCTGGAGCCGATCATCATCATCGCCATCCTGGCGGGCGTTGGCGTGCCGTGGTGGATCATCATGATGGTCGTCGCGCTCATCGTGGCGATTCCCGTTTTCGCCTTCTGGATCATCCACCTCGCGGCGTGGCGGCCGTTGATGAACCGCCATCACGCCCAGCCGATCCGCAGTGGCGCGGTGAGCAAGTCGTTTCAGTCGATCTCGTTCGGATCCCTGATGCGATTCAACAATTGCCTCACCTTGGTCGCCGACGATGAGCATCTGCACATCGTGCCGTTCGCGCCCCTGAAGTGGGTCGGGGCGCGGCGGATCAGCCTGCCGTGGAATCGCATGATGCGAGTCAGCCAGAGCCGCTTGAACGGAATGATCAAGGTGAAACTCGGCGATCGTTTCTTGAGCGGCCCCGAATGGTGCATGAAACTCGCGCCCATTCCCGAGACGGCCTTGACCATCGCAGTTTGATCATGCCATCCGGTTCAATGGATGAACCGACTTCGCGAAATTTTTCACAGTCACGTTTGAAATTTCAGAAGAGGTTTTGCAAATTTTTCTCATCTGGTCGTTCGATTTGTGTCACACTCTCCATCCAAGGGCAATGATCGTCGTGGGGCCAGAGGTTCAAGAGCGAACTGCTGGCAATTTTCCGCGTCCGACGTATCCAGTGGTTGTAGCTGGGAAGTCGGCATGTAGCCACCGAGCCGCCGGGGAATGGAGGATTCATCGATGCGGTTATTCAAGAATCGTCTCGAAGCCGCGAACGAACTCGCGCAGCATCTCGCTTTCCTCAAAGACGAGAAGCCCATCGTCCTCGGCCTCGCGAACGGAGGCGTGCCGCTGGCCGATGTCATTGCCCGTCAGTTGGATGCCCCGCTCGACGTGCTGCTCATCGAAAAACTCTTCGCGCCCGGCTTGCCAAACCAAGTTGTCGGCGCGGTCGATGAGCACGGCCGCATCTCGCTCATCCAGTCCACCGCCCGCTGGCATCACGTCAACAGCCAGCAACTGGTCGAACCGGCCCGCGAGGCCTTCCGCAACTTGCAGCGGCATCAGTCGAAAGTCCGCGCCGTGCTTCCTGAACTTGATGTCCGCGGGCGCACGGTGGTCATCGTCGGCCAGGGCGTGGGCACCGGCGCGAAGATGCTCGGCGCGATCGCCTCCGTGAAGGATCGCGGGGCGAGCAAGGTGGTCGCCGCCGCCCCCGCCGGCACCAGCCAGGCGTCGTGGCAACTGCACGATTCGGCCCACGTCGTGGTCATCCCGCACCGCCCAGCGAAATTCAAGGGCATCGAAGCCTTCTACGAGGATTTCAGCGATGTCACCGACGATCATGTCGCGATGATCGTGACCAAGTGGGTGGCCGACCGTCCCGATGCGCCGCAGAGCGTGCGCACCATCCCGATAAAGGTCCTTGGCACGCGCGGCACCCCGTTGATGTGCGAACTTGACCTGCCGGCCGGCTGCACGCGCGGTTCGGGGCCGTATCCGGCCGTGATTTTCGCCCACGGCTTCGAGAGCAGCGCCCGCAGCGAGCGCAACCTGGTCATCAGCCGCCGCCTCGCCAAGCGCGACATCATCGGCGTGCGGATGGATTTCACCGGCCACGGCCGCAGCGAGGGTTCCACCGACGACGCCACCGATCCGCGGATGCTGCACGACCTGCAATGCGTGCACCATGCGGTGAACCAGATCACCGAGGTTGATCCGGCCCGCGTCGGATTGGTCGGCTCCGGCACGGGCGCGATGATCGCCCTGCACTACGCCGCGCAGGTGCAAGCCATCAAGACTTTGGTGATCCGAGGCCCGGTGTGCGGCCGCGAGACGATCGCCGCCCGGCACGTCACCGCACCTGCGCTCGTGATCCACGCCGAGGGCGACACCGCGCTGGTCGATGCCGTGCAGACGCTCGACCGCGAGCTCGGCGGTCCGCACCAGTTGCTGTGCATCCCCAACGCCAACCGCATGTTCAACGATCCCATCAGCCTGGAACTGATGACCAACGCAACAGTGGATTGGCTCGTCGATCACCTGATGATCACCCATGTAACGGAAGCGACGCTGAGAACGGCAACGACCAATACGGCGCCGGTATCGACGGGGTGATGTGGTGCTGTGACCAACCCCACGAGCCGCACCGCCGCACGAGCCGCACGCGTAAGCAAGCGGTTTTGAGGGTTTGCCTCAACCCTTGCCATAATCAGATAACGCAGCCATTCCCCCACTCCCTCACGGTCGTGGCTCATTTCCCTTACGGCTTTCGTCTTGTCCATCCATCAGAACGTGATGATCTTAAAGATTCCGACCAGCACATCAATCGCCAAGCCGACAATGCAGAGACCAATGGCGACGACGCTGATCATGCCGCCACGCACGCGGGACGACGCCGCCATCACCAGCCCGGCAATGCCGCAGACCAGCGCGATGGCATGGATGAACAGGGCGATGAACGGATGTCCGGCAAACGTGCTGATCACGCCGCCGATCGCCCCGAGGATGGCAATGGTGGCGGCGGTGGAAATCTTCGGGGAGACCCCGGAACCGGAGAGGGTGCGACGCGGAAGTTGGGTTTGGGTGAAGGACATAATGACCATTACGCACAGACCGAAGCGACAAGCACCGGATTTCACATTTATGAAAGTTTCGTGTCGTACCCCTACGCAATTCATAGGTCGCAATCAATCTGACTCAATAAACCGTCGCAGCGCTGTGATCAACTGATCCGACGCCGCGCCGCCGATGGTCGCCTTTGGCCGGAATAGCTCCAACTCGTGCATCCGCTGGGCAAGTTCGTGTTCATCGTTTGCGGCGAGTACATAGCCGCGGTCGGCGAAGTGTTTCATAGTGGGCACCTGGTGGTCATTGCGTGTCTCCTGAAGCCGGGCGAGGCGGGGCATGACCAGCAGCGGCTTGCCGAGCTGTGCGGCCGCGATGATGGTGCCGGTACCGGCGTGCGCGACGATGCCCGTCGCCTCGCGCATCCGCACATCGAACTCGGCGGGGCTGAGGAACTGCTGGAACTTGATGGTCGCCGGGCGATAATCGGTCTTGCCGATCTGCGCGAACACATCGTTGCGATTGTTCTGCCGTGCCCAATCATCGACGGCCCGCACGAGGCGGTCGAACGGCATCTGGTGGCCGACGGTGACGAAAATCAAAGAACCGCCCCCAGGAACGACGGTCCGCCCGCATCAATCTTCGCCCCCGCCGCTTGCGGCTTCGCGAGATGTTCCCACTGCGTCAACCACAAATCGGCGAACCGGCCAGACATCATTCCCGACATCGACAATTCATCCACGTTGGCGATGCTGTCCAACCAGACCGTCCTACTCCTCATCCACTTGCCAAACCGCAGCGCGAAGTGCCCCGGCGCGGCCCCGGTGGTGATGATTACATTCGGCCGCTCGCGCAGCACGATCAGCAGCACGCGGAACGCCATCAGCAGCACCGCGAACTTGTTCCACCGGGTAGCGTCATTGACCGTGTAAAATCGATGCCCGCCCCCCGCCACCTCATCGCGATACTCAGGGTTCACCGTGACGAAGGCGACATCGTGGCCCGCAAAGGCCGGCCGTAGGCGCATGAGCTCCACCCAGTGCCCGCCACCGGATGAAACCGCCAGGATGCGCTTGCGCTTGGGCATGGTTCAGGTACAACGGGAGAAGTGCGAACCACAGAGACACAGAGACACAGAAGGAGAAGAGAGGAAGCGAGAGAAGAGCCTGGGATTGGTCATTGGCGATTGGCTGGTCATCGAGTGCATGCACTCTCCGCCCACCCCATCCTGCTCATCCGTGTTCATCGGTGGCTCCAACTCGTCTCTTTCTGCTCTCTCTGTGTCTCAGTGTCTCTGTGTCTCTGTGGTTCAATCCTGTCTCTAATCTTGGCGAGAAGCCGCCATTGCCGCGGCAAGGGGCGACGACGACACGCCGTATGAATTCGGTAAGCTTGGCCGCAGCGACGGCTTCGGGAAGTCGCGGCGGACGCGGTCGTGGTACTTGTTCATGGTGCGGCGTTTGCCGCGTGTGAGCGATTCGAGTTCGTAGCGCCGGAAGAACTTGCGATAGGCCGGATTCTCGTATCGTGTAAGCCGGGCGAACATCGCCTTGAGATATCCCCAGAAGATGCCGATGCCGCTGACGATGTACGGCCGCTCGACCATGCGGTAGATCGACACCGCGAGAACGTAATACAGCGCCGACCCCATAAAATACTTGCCGCGGCCCCAGCGCACGCGGCCGGTCCAAAAACTCCGCTCGCTCGATCCCATGCGGCGGAGGTGGATGATCTGCAACTGGTCATCGTGCATCGAGCGGGCAACCCAACCCTTCATGCGACAAAGGTGGCCGTCAATGCCGTCCCAGCTCACTTGGCGCACGAAGCCGCCGATGTCCTTGAAGCACGCCACGCGGTAGAATTTGGCGGGACCGACGGAGTTCTCGTCGCCGCACCGTTCCTCGACGGTGTTGTCGCCGTAGCGTAGATAAAGCTTGCCAGAGAGCGTGCCCAACCACGGGTCGGCCTCGAAGATCTCCATCAACCGCTCGAAATAGCGCAGCGGCATCTCGAGATCGCCATCGAACTTGCAGACGTAGTCGTAATCGTCGAGGTTGACCGCGCCGAGGCCTTCGTAAAAAGCTTCGATCACGCCCGGCCCGACAGAGCGCTTGCCACGGTTGCCGCGTTTCACGACCTGGATGTAGGGATATTTCGCGACCGCGCGGGCAAGGATGTTGGGCGTGTCATCAGTGGAGCCGTCATCGACGATGATCCACTTGGTGGGCGGCACCGACTGCGCCGCCACGGTGTCGATGGTCGTCTGGAGGTAGGCGGCCTCGTCGCGGCAGGGCGTAATGAGCACATAGCGGCGGGACATGATTGGATTCTATCGGCTAAATCCCCCGTTCGTATCAGCCGCAGTCTTCCGAGAAGGCTTGATGTGCCGTCGGGTTGATTCACATCACGCCCTCGAAGGCGCGAGCCGAGGGGCGGAGCGGTCGGCGATTGATCACATGAACCGCGCCCAGCAATTGCGTGACCGCGACGCGGTACTCCCGCGATTCCGCCGGCGCGTAATGATGCTGCACCTGCGCCAGCCGATGGTTGACCGTGATCTGGGTCAACTCTGGAAACGCCTGCGGCGACTTTTCAAGTCGGTGATGGATGCGCGTGCCGCTCATGATGAGAAATCGATTGAGCGAGACACGCTCGATGCAGTCGCGGTGTCGCTCCAGAAAAATCGCGCTTTGGCGCACGTCATCGGCCTGCTCGCCGGGATAGCCCATGATCATGGTGGTGCGGACGCTGATGCCCGCGTCGGTCGCGTCATGCAGGAACCGCGAGGTGGTCGCGAGGTCGGTGCCCTTGGCCATCTCGTCCAGCACGCGCTGGCTTCCCGATTCAAGGCCGGTGGTGATGCGGACCAATCCCGAAGCTCGCGCGGCGTGCATGTGCGACCGGCTCAAACCATTGTCTCCCTGGCATCCCACATGGACCGCCGCCACCCATGTCGCCCCGGGCGAAGCCGTTTGGAACTCTGCGAGCAACGCATCCCACACCGCCAAGTTCGAATTCACCTTTAGATCGGTGAAGACGAACATGCCGGCCCGATGCCGTTGCGTTTGATGCTTGATCTCGGTCAACACGTTCTGCGGGCTGCGGGAACGAAACGTGCGTCCGGCGGTGCTGGTGACGTCGGAGCAGAACGTGCAGGCGTTCCAGCCGCACCCGCGACCGCTTACCAGGGGAACAATGCGATGGGGATAACGATCCCACGGAAAGTCGGAATAGTCGGCGAACGGGATCGAATCGAGGTCGTGCAGGGGAGGCGCGGGGAGGCTGGCCGCGCTTTCGGGAACCAGCACCCCCGGACTGCTTTGCAGGGTTCCCGATGCCGCCTCGCGGACAATCCGCGTGAGCTGGGGTTCAACTTCGCCCGTGGCGAGCGCGGTAAGCCCTTCCATGCCGATCCAATGCTGGGCCACTTTCGGCTCGGCGAAATACGCCCCGCCAATGATCGCCGGCACGCCTGCTTGCTTGCAAGCGCGGCACATCTGCCCGCATAAATCGTGATACAACAAGTAGGTGGAGATCAGCACCGCATCAAACTTAGAGCCGGCATTCAAGTTCCGCTCAAAGTCCCGGAACACCTGATCGGTGTGACGGGCGAGTTTCGGGCCATGCAGATGCGCGAGCTTGGCGCGCACGGACTTGACGACGGGGTTGCTCGACACCGCGGACCAGTAACGAAGACGCTGATCCAAAAGTCCCCACGGCTTGACGGGCGGCTCGCGGACGACGCCGGTGACGCCCGAGGCCAGGGGGGAAAACACCTCCACCTCGACGCCGGCCTGTCTCAGGATGGAAACCAGGTATCCGACCGCGACCGTGGGATACATCGCGAAATTATTGAGGTCGACGATAAGAACCCGCATGACGAAACCCTCCCTGCCTGGTAGAGACCGAACGATGCCGTGACCGATCGTGGCTTGATGATAACGCCTCCAATCTGCGTGCGTCCATCATATTTTCAAACAATGATCCCATGCTCAACGCTGAAGATCGGTGTTGAGACCGTCGCAGTCAAAGCGTCACCCGATGCTCGCGGCACCACCAGAGCAGCACGTACACCGCCCAGATGCGCGACCAGTACATGCCCGGAGCCCCCGCCTCGAACGATCGCCAGAGCCGTGCGACGGTGTCGGAGTCGAGGCCCACCGAATCACAGAGCGGCACGTCGGCCAACAACTCCGCGACCTGCGACTTCAGTTGCCGGCGACACCATTTCTCGATCGGAAGCTCAAACCCCGACTTGGGCCGATCGAACAACCCAGGGTCAAGGCCCGGCATCGCGAGGCGTTTTAAGATTTGCTTGCGGCCAAGGGGATGAAAACGAGTCGCGGAATCGACCGCGGCGGCGGACTCGACGACGACATGATCAAGCAACGGCACGCGGCACTCCAACGAGACCGCCATGCTGGCGGCGTCGGTGTCGCGCAACAATCGTTCGCCGACGTAGCTTGACAATTCAAGCGTGGAGACCGCATGGAGCGCGGAACTGTGTTCGATCAACCTTGAAAGCTCGTGCGCCCGCGCGCGGCTGAGCCCGAATTTGATCTCGCCGATCTTCCCGCAAAGCAGAGATTGTTGAACATCGCGAGTGAACAGGCTGTAAGACACCTGGTAAGCGTCGACCATGCGGCCCCGCGTCGCCAACATATCCGCAAGCTTTCCCCATCGGGTCTGGGGCGGGATTTCGCCGAAGGCACCGAGTTTGAGCCGCGTGATGCCGGCCCCCAGCGGATGTGTGATTGATTCAGGCAGCCACCGCAATCGACGGGCCGCCCGCGCGGCTTTCGGCACTTCGACGAACGTGCGATAGCCCCCGAAAAGCTCATCGCCGCCCGTGCCCGCCAACGCGACGGTGATGCCGGCCTCGCGAACCGCGCGGCTGACGAAATAGGTGTTGATGGCGTCGAAGGTCGGTTGATCGAGGCTGTGCAACGCGTCATCAAGCTGCGCCTTGAACCGCTGTTCCGTGACCCGGATGTCGTGATGCCGCGTGCCCAAGGCCGAGGCGACCGCGCGGGCGTGGCGCGATTCGTCGAATCGCGCTTCGTCGAAGCTGATGTTGAACGTTTGCACCGCCTCGCCGCTGCCCGCCGACTCCACTGCCAGTGCCGTCATTGCGCTGGAATCGATTCCCCCGGAGAGAAACACGCCCAAGGGCACGTCGCTCAGGAGGTGCTGTCCCATCGAGACGCGAAGCTCATGCTGCAAGCGGTCGATCGCACCCGGCTGCGCGGACTCCTGCGGAAGCTCCCAATAGCGATTGAGTTCGCATCGGCCGGTCGCCGGATCAACCATCCCGACGGTTCCCGCCGGCAGAAGGCGAATGCCATCGATGATGGTGTCGGGGCCGGGAATGAAGCCATTCCACAGAAAGGCTTGCAGGGCATCTGGATTGAGTCGCCGCTGAATCAATTCGCTGGCGAGCAATGAGCGAAGCTCGGATGCGAACAGTAGCGTGCCCGCTCCGCTCGCCTGATTCACCTCGCACACGTACAGCGGCTTAATGCCCAGACGATCCCGCGCGATCACCACCTTTCGCTGCGCAGCATCCCACAGGGCGAACGCAAACATGCCGCGCAGCCGGGGCAGCACGTCCAATCCCCATCGGCGATAACCGACCAGCAGCACTTCGGTGTCACATTGTGATTTGAACCGATCGCCGAGTTGTTCCAACTCCGCGCGGAGTTCGCGGAAGTTGTAGATCTCGCCATTGAACACGAGAACGTGCCCGCTCTCCGCGTCGATCATGGGCTGATGGCCATCACGGCTGAGATCGATGATCGCGAGTCTCCGAAAGCCGAAGCACGCCCCTCGGAACGCTTCGCCGGAGTCGCTCCGCCACGATCCATGGTCATCGGGACCGCGGTGAGCTTGCGCATCGGTCATGCGCTGCACCGCGGAGCCGATGTCAGGCGTGATTCGCCCGATCGCGCCGGTGATGCCGCACATTCAGCGACCTCCCGCGGAAGCAATCGCCTCGCGAAAGAGTCGCTCGAGCTTGTCGACCTCGGTGACGGTGTAATGCCGCTCGCGAACGATCTGCCGGCCGGCGTGACCCAAGCGACGCAAATGCTCTGGAGAGGCCGCGAGCGCGGTGCGGATCGCCATCACCAGCTCATCGAGATTTCCCGCCGGCACCAGCCAGCCCGTGACCTCCGGCCGCACAAGTTCAGGGATGCCCGCCACGAAAGTGCTGATGACCGGCCGCTCCATCGCGAGGCTTTCCATGATCACCACCGGAAGACCCTCGGCAAAACTCGGCTGCACCAGCACCCGCGCATCCGACAGGTAATTTCGCACGGTCTTCTCGTCAATCCAGCCCGTAATCTTCACCTGTCCCTCAAGATTCAACTCCCGAATCCTTGTCTCGAGTTGGTGGCGCAGTTCACCGTCACCCGCCAGCACAAGCTTGGCCTGAACGCCTTCACCGGTCAATCGTTTCAGGGCCTCCAGAAGCACGAACTGACCTTTTTGGGCGGTCAATCGTCCGACGCACAGCAGGGTCTGGGAATCGGGCGCGGGCGGCAACGCGGCGAAAAACTCGGCGCCCACGGTGCAGCGCACGATGTGAATTTTCTTCCACTCGGATGGCGTGGCCCAACGTTGAAGTTGGGCGGCGCAGAAATCGCTGATCGCGATCACGAACGCCGCGTCGGCGATCTTCTCCGGCAGCGCGAACGACCGGGGCGCGTCAAATTCGTCGGGGCCATGCACGGTGAAGCTAAACGGTGGTCCGCCCAAGCCTCGCATCAATCGCGCGACCGCGGTTGAGTTCGTGCCGAAATGCACATGCAGATGTTCCGTGCGCGCCTGCAACACGTTTCGCAGCAGGATGGACGCTTCGACAAGGTAGGCCAGGTGCTTGAGCAAACCCCGTTCGCTTCGGCTTGCCATGCTGGCCGCCATGCATAACGACTTCAACATCAGAAGTGGTCGGGTGAACACGACCCAGAGCATGGAACCCAGCATGGCCAGCTTCGGCTGCGCAAGACAGACGAATGTCTTCGCTGCTTCGTCGCGGTCCGCGGAGTCGGCGACCGCCCCGCCCGATCCGCGGATCGCCAGCCGCTGCACGGCGTGGCCTCGACGTTCCAACTCGATGATCTCTCGACGGATGAACGTGTGGCTGACCTTGGGATACTCGGTGGTGAGGTACGCCAGTTGCATCGGGTTTGCGGTGGGAATCACGGCGGCGCGGCTCCCGCAGCCGTCGGGGCCGCCCCTTTGTATTCAATCAAACGCGTGCGTCGGCCCAGCAACCGGTTCCACCAGTATTTGCCGACGCCGAACAGTTGCGGGAACTTTCCCAAGACGCAATAGTTGGCGTAGTCACCCGCATCCTTGCGGGTGTTGCCACGCGCCAGCCGATGATTGCGGACGCGCATCCAAAGCCACGCGTAGCCGCCGAAGAGCAGGAGACTCAACCCCCACGTCACCCACATCAACCCAAATGCCAGCAACGGCGCGAGCAATCCCCATTCCACGATCGAGCGCACTTCGCGGGCGCAGTATCCATGCTTGGCCCGATGCATGGCATGTCCTTCGGCATAGGCGTGGCCGGAACGCACATTGCGCTTCCACCACTGGCCAAAGCGCGTCATCGCAGCGTCGTGAAGGGTCATTTCGTGATCGATGCGATGCACCTGCCAACCCGCCTCGCGCAGTCGCAGGCAAAGTTCCGGTTCCTCGCCCGCGATGATGGTTTCGTCGTACCCGGTAACCTGTTGAAAGGCCTCCAGGCGAAACAGGGCGTCGCCGCCGCACGCATCCGCCGTTCCGAGCGGGCTGTCCCACTCCATGTCGCAAAGCCGATTGTAGACGGAACCCTCGGGCTGGCGTTCGCGGCGGCGACCACAGACGACCGCCACCCGCGGGTGCCCGGTCATCTCCTCGACGGCGCGCGCCACCCAGCCATCGACGATCTCACAATCGCCATCCACGACCTGGACGTAGGGCAACGACGGATGCCGCTCGCGCAAGCGCGCGATACCGGCGTTGCGCGAGCGGGCGGCGGTGAACGGAGTCGCCAGATCAAGTTGAACCACCTCGGCCCCCAACGTTTTCGCCAATTGCACGCTTGAATCCTCCGAGCCGGAGTCGACGTACACCACTGCGGAAGTGGCCTTCAGCGCCGACTCCAGGCAACGACGCAACCGCTCGCCTTCATTGCGGCCGATGGCGACGATTCCGACTTGGGCGTCGAGCGATTGACTCATGCCGCGTCCACCTCTGCGTGCGCGGTCCAATCCGGCGAGTGATTTGCGGCCACCTGCTTGAACGTCGCGCAGCTCAACGGCAATCGGAGCCAGGAACCCCATTGGGCGAGGTCCGCATCGAAGATTTCGGTGACTTTGGCCACGCTGTTGGGCGATAACTCCGGTCTTCGCTTCATGGTCCAAAGTAATTTCACCTGATCACGCACCCCTTGAGGCACCAACCGGCGTCGCATCCATTTTAGACCGGGAACATTGATCATTGCGTCGCGCCATCCGCTCCTGCGAAGACGCTGGTTGGAGACATTCTGTTCGCCCATTGAATCATCCCACCGGGGCAAACCGGGATAATCAATGAAGCGGCAGACTCGCTCCAATTCGCTTTGCGGATGAGATGCCAAACGCTCAAAAAAAACCGGCAGGATGCGATCGCGGCCAAATGTCGCCAGGAACGGCGACAACTGCATCGCATATCGGCTGTACTCGATGAGCATCGGAAACTCCTCGATCGCCCGGTCGATCGGAACGTCCAGCACGCGCTGCGTCCACTCATGAATATAGTGCGAGACCAGGCGGTCGATGGGGTGACGGATGATGTAAATGAACTTCGTCCGCGGCGGGAGGGATTCCTTCATCCGCGCAATCGTCTGCGGATAAGTGGGCAACTTGGTGTAGTGCGTGCTCGATTCGCCGCAGAGGGCATGTGCCGGAGCGCCCTGAAACAATCCCCGATACCAGCCTTGCCCGCGCGCGAACTCCTCGTCGTTGCTGAAATAATTGGGCTCTTTCGGTTCCGACATGAAGATGCCGGGCTGCAACGCCAATTGCTCGTGGAGCGAGCTGGTGGCGCACTTCATGGCGCCGATGATGATGAAGTCCGGCCCGCGGTTCATAATTCGCCGCCTTTCTGGGGTTCGGGAAGCTGCAGGGGGCGGAGCCAATTGATCCAGTTGTCGCGGGCCTCAAGTTCGCACACATCGCGGTCCTTGCTTCCGACGAGTTCGCGGCACCAAGCGATGGCGCGGCCGGTGATCCAAAGCATGTTAGTCATCAGCAGACCCATCACGCCGCCGTAGAACTTGGCAAAGTAGCGGCTGCGCGATTCGTAGTAATAGCGGGGAACGCGCTGGCGGGCTTTCATCGCCGATTTCACCGAGGAGCTTCCACCGCGAAGATGCACCACTTTCGCGGCGGGCCAGTGCAGGATTCGCCACCCCGCCTTTCGGATCTGGCGAGAGTAGTCGATGTCCTCAAAGTACATGAAGTACCGGTCGTCCATCAGCCCGATTTTGTCGATGGCGGCGCGACGGATCATGATGCACGCAAAGCTGAGCCATTGCGGTTCCATCGGTCGATCATACACGCCCATCGGCACGACCCATCGGCGAAACATTCGATCCAGCGGGCCCGTGCCCGCCGCCTCCAGCATTTCGCTGATGGGCGACCGAAAACGAAAGCAACTGCATTGGGCATCGCCTTCCGGCCCCTGCAAGCGCGGGCCGATCGCGCCGACTTCCGGTTGGGATTCAATCGACTGGAGCAATTCGCCTACCGAACCGGGCAGCATGTGCGTGTCGCTGTTCAGCAGCAGGTAAAATTCGGCTTGCACGGCGGAAAACCCGATGTTGTTGCCGCCCGCAAAGCCGGTGTTCACCGGCGATCGCACGAATCGCGCCCAGCGATCCCAACCGAGCTGTTTGATGGCTGCGTCGATCAAGTCCGCGGAACCGTCGCCCGAGGCGTTGTCGATGACGACGGCGCAGCGGTCGGCCTGACCATCCACCTCCGCTGCCAACGTGCGCAGACAGTCGATGGTCAACTGCGCGCGTCGATAATTCAGGATGATCACGCAGAGCTTCATGACGCCTTCACCAATTGATGTGAAGTTTGCGCGCATTCCAGCAGGTGATCGATCCGCGATTGCATGGTGTGCTCGAAGGTGCGCTGGGCCGCGAATTCCAGCGATCGCGCCGCCGCGGCCGCCAGCACGCGACGATCCCCATTGAGTTTTGCGATCAGCCCGGCCAACTTCTGCGGCTGGTCAATCGGTGAAGTCCACCCCACCCCGCTCGCCCGCACCAGGCCGGCCAACGCCTCGTTGTCGTACCCGACGATCGGCGTGCCGCACGACATCGTCTCCAAGTAGGTGCATGACGGATCGCCTTGACGATGCGGGCAGACAAAGAGGTCGATTTCGTTGGCGATGAAGGGCATAAGTTCGGATTCAAAATCGAGCACGCCGCGGAATTGGAATGAATTTTCAAGGTTGAGCGATGCCGCTTCCCGCTTCATGCGTGGCTCCAGCGGCCCTCCGCCGCAGACCTGGAAGGTGAACGGCACGCCCAATCGGCGGAGTTCGCCCGCCACTTGCGGAAGATGATCGGCCCCCTTCATCGGAATCAATCGCCCCGAAAAGGCGAGTCGCAATGAACCGCCTTGCATCAAGCGCGAAATTCGAGCATTCAATCCATTCAATGAAGCCACTTGTGCCTGCCGCACGCGCGTGTCGAAGTACAGGAGCGTGCGCGGGTTCAGCGGCCGATACGCCTCGTCGGTGGGCGTCCCGTTGCACTGCACCCCGGCGGCACGGGCGATGGCCTTCTCAAACTTCGCCTCCAACTGCCGGTTGTACCACTCGCGCCGCCAACGCAGCAGCGGATTCGTCGTCTCCGTGCAAATGATCTGCTTTCGCGTTTTCAAACTGTATTCGGTCACCCAGACCACGGGCACGCCCCGCGCTTCGGCGGCGGCCGCCACTTGGAGATTTTTATCGACCATGGTGATCATCGCGATGGAGCTTGCCGTCAGCAACGTGTTCAATTCACTTGATGCGGAAGGCATCCATTGAAGGCCGAAGGGGAGGTCATCGGGATGTACATTCACCTCATCGAGATTGGTCGTTGCCTTCCGGGTTTGTCGAACCGCCACCTGAACCTTGCCGGGCCAACAACGCGCATATTCGGTGACGCCATCGATGAATTTCTGGGTGAGCGCGAAACGTCCGCCTGCCACGGATTGGGCGGCGAGCGCGGGCAAGAGCAGCAGTTGGGAGGAAGAATTCACGGGCGACATGCGTGATCCAACAAGCTGAATCATGGGGCGGGCTGCGGCGGCATGGGCGGCTAAGTCGACGATCTCTCGCTTCGGCCCGACGGCGCGCGGGGCAAGCGATATTCAGGAATGGGCGGCATGGCTGGCCGTGCGTTGGGCAAGGCGACATTCAGGCTCGACAATCCACCCGCCGCCAGCATGTAAATCGGATTGAGCATGGCGTTGAACAGGTTATCGATCGAGTACAGCAGCAATAGCATGGCCAGCGACGAAGCGCCGGCCACCGCAGGATGCGCCCAGTCCCCGGGCGGAATTTTCCGCAAAAGCACGATGAACGGCACGAGGGCGATGCCCGTCAAACTGATGAGGCCGACCATGCCTTTTTCGCCGCGGGCGATCACCCAGAAGCCGTCGGAGACGGTGATGTCTTTGCCGCGGGAATCATACACCCGCCAGCGCCCCCATCCTCCCCAGCCCCAGATGGGTTTCTCCGACGCCTTGGCGATCAGGATGTCCTCGTTCTCGAGCCGGCCCGCGATGGAATCGGCCCGTTCCTGGTTGATCATCCCGCCGAGATCGATCAGCGCCTTGCCGTCCCACCAGCCTTCCGCGCGGACCAGCATGTACAGCGGCGTGAGCGACATGACGAACACCAGCAATGCCGCGTTGCGGGTGGTTTTATTGATGATCAACACCCCCAGTCCCAACGCCATCAGAAAGAGCGCGCCGGTGGACTTGCACAGCACCGTGATCAGGACCTGCCCACCCACCAACAGCCACATGGGAGCCGCGAACAACGAACGCACGCTGCCGGTGTGCCACAGCCAGACGCCGATCAATGAGGCGCTCACCATCCACATGCCGACCATCAGCCCATGCTGCATGAACACCATGGGTCGATATCCGCCGTAGCGAAGCGTCATCATGAAGTTCGAGGGATGGAAGCCGTACACCATCTCATGCAGGTGCGGGCTCATGCGCAGTTCGTAGACGCAGAAGGGGACGTAGACCAGCCCCCCCAGGAAAAACCCGATCGCCAATTCGCGCAAGGCGCCCAAGTCCCGAAAATACAGGCGACCCATGAAATACGGCACGCCCCAGGTGAACAGATCGCGAAGCAGCCCTGAACATCCTTCCCACCAGCCAAGGTCGTTGGTGACCGCCGAGGGCACGTTGCACCCGCACCAGACGATCATGGGGAGGTCCACCCAGCCGAAGCGGAACCGCGCGAGTTGGCCGCCATCGAAAAACATGACGCCCAGCACCGCGCCCATGGCGGTGGCGGAAAGTTTATCGAGGTCCGGGAATCCCGGGATCGGGATGCCGGCCTGCGGCAGGAACAACCACCCGCCGATGAACGCCGCGATCACCGCGCGACGAGGCGGCATGAAGGTGAACAACACCGTCACGACCACGATCCAGCCATACAGCGAAATGGGAACGAGAACGGTCACGGTGATTTATCGGCGTGGCGGTCGGACAT
>Ga0163154_10005037_pt1 | contig 17058 bp, 16 predicted proteins | sample OliLakLV19MP9P1_FD_148649 | JGI IMG/M metagenome (GOLD analysis project Ga0163154, IMG submission 148649) | Freshwater microbial mat bacterial communities from Lake Vanda, McMurdo Dry Valleys, Antarctica - Oligotrophic Lake LV.19.MP9.P1 | ecosystem: Environmental > Aquatic > Freshwater > Lake >... | reverse complement strand
GTGCTGGCAACCCCACCACTTCAAGCGAAAGCGCCACGTTGTCGATCACGTTCCAGTTTTTCACGAGCTTGAAGTCTTGAAAGATGATGCCGAGGTTGCGCCGCAAGTACGGAATCGAGCTGGAAGAAAGGCGGCCGATGTCGCGACCCATGAACAGGATGCGACCCGAATCCGGCGTCTCGGCGCCGTACAACAAGCGCAGTAGCGTGCTCTTGCCCGCGCCCGAAGGCCCCGTCACAAACACGAATTCTCCTCGGGCCACCGACAGCGAAAGCCCGCGCAACACGGGTGCATCGGCGCGGTACGCCTTGTGGACGTCTTCGAAAACGAGGATCGGTCGATCCCGTGCGGCGTCGTCGAAACGATGCCCCTGGCGGAGCTTGGGTTCGAAGGCGCGCAAATCCGAGCCTGGTTGCATGCCAAACGAGGTATCAGCCTAACGCGTAAACCGACAAGTTTTCGGCTAAAATCCGCCGGATCGTCCGAGCGCGTCGCGAGTTTTTGCAAGCTGTGGCAAACCGGGAGCCTGTGCACGGCCGCTTGGGATTTTTTGGGTTGCCGCTGGGTGCTCTCACCTTGCTCGGGGAGGGTCACGAGCTCGCGTTTGCTGTGCTTTCACCGGTTCCACACGTGGGTCGCCGACGGTTGATTGCCAAGATCGGCAAAGCGCGAGTTATCGAAGTGGCGGAGTGCTTGGGCGATTTCGAAGCGGTCGTCGAGGCGCGACTCAATGAGTCACCGATCGAGTTGTTGGTGAGTTGGTTTTGGACGCGTCGCATTCACTCAACCTGGATTTCAAAGGCGCGGTTGGGGGCGATTGGCGTGCACCCTTCACTTTTGCCCAAACATCGAGGACCGAATCCTTTTTTCGCAGCGATCGATGCCGGCGACACACTGACGGGCGTTACTGCTCACGAGTTAACGTCAGAATACGACACCGGAAGAATCCTGCTGCAAAGCTCACTCCCCGTCGCAGACCGCGATGCCTGGCAGCTGGCTCGCGCCTTAGACCGCCCGTCGCTCGGCGCGCTTAAACAGGCCACCCGGGGCGTGCTTCAGGGCACACTCGAAGCGCACGAGCAAGATCCGCGCTTGGCCAGCTGGGCTCCTGAGCCAATCGGGGATGCGCTCCGCGTTGACTGGAATTGGCCCACTGAGCGCATCCTGCGAAGAATTCGCGCCCTCGGGCCGACCCCCGGACTCGCACTCGAACTCAAGCGGCAAGCGTTCTTTGTGACGAAGGCAAGTCGGGTCGCCCGGCCTAACTTAGAACTCCGCGCTGGAGAGGCCGTGATTTGGGGGGAGCCGACCGTGGACGGCGCGATTCGTCTGGATGCCTGCGTACTGAGCGTAAGGGGGGCAGGAGAAGGCGACGGAGGCGACGGAGGCGACGAAGGCGACGGAGGCGACGGAGGCGACGGAGGCGACGGAGGCGACGAAGGCGAGACCAGCGACGAGGTAGGCGAGTTGCTTCACGGCCCGGCGTTCGCGCGGCAACTTGGACCCCTTTAGCCTTTTACATCGCGACCCGCTTCGGTGTTAGACTTCCACTTTATCGCACGTGCACGAAGGATAACTCTTGATGAACAACCTCGTTAGCGCCGCGCAATTCGCAAGGCAGAATCTCGCGCAAGGCCTGAGCGCTTTGCAACAACAGGGGGCGCCCCCAGCACTCATGCAAGCAGCGCAGCCGATCGCTGAAGCGATGTCTGCTCTCCACAGTATTGAAGCTTCGCAGGGCACGGCCACCGGCCAATTTGCGCCCGTCGCATTGGATGCCGCGCGTCGTGCCCTCGCCGCACTGCAAACACATGAACACCCCGCAGCGGCTCAGGCCGTCAACGCCGTCGCAAGTTCTCTCAACCTGATTCACCAGCTTTCTCAGGCGCCAAAGGCCCAAGCCGCTCCACCCGTGATGCCTCAGCAGCAAGCCGCTCCACCCGTGATGCCTCAGCAGGCTTCAACCCAAGCCGCGCGGCCAGCAGCGGCCCCTGCACAGCCAGCAGCGGCCCCTGCACAGCAAGCAGCGGCCCCTGCACAGCAAGCTGCGCCAGCAGCTCCAGTTCCTGGGCAGGCACTCCCACCTGTGAATGCGCCTCCGGGCACGCCGCGCGTGAACGTGGAACTCGGAGCCCACAGCGCGACGAATTTCTACAAAGGTCTGGCTGGCAACGACATCATGGATGCCGGCGGGATCTTCGTCGCAACCTACCAGATCCCGAACGTGGGTCAGACACTGGTGCTGAGCCTTTCAATGCCCGGTGGCTACGAGTTTCAAGCGCTCGGTGTGGTGCGCTGGACGCGCGAAGCTCCGCTCTCAAGCACCGGATCCAGTGAATCACCGCCAGGCTTCGGTGCTCAATTCACTGACATCTCGGCCGAAGCTAAACACCTCGTTTATCGCTACGTACGCAATCGTGAGCCGCTCTTCTACGACGATTTTTAGCCGATACCCCGCCCTTCGCGCGTGTTGCCCTCTACCCGGTTTACCTGTTATCGACGCTTCGGTATGGCGACCAAACATTTGGCTCTCGCTCTAGGCCTCGCGCTCTTGAGCTGCATCACTCCGCCTCCTGCTTCCGAGCGCGCCACTAGCGCAGCGCGTGAGCTGAACGTTGCAACGCGCTTCGGCCGGATGGATATCGCTCTCGAAGCTACGGCGCCGAGCTTTCGTTCTGATTTTAGTAAGCGCCACGCACAGTGGGGCGAAGGTATCCGCGTACTCGACCTAGAGCTCGCTGGTCTTCAAATGAAGGATTCACGCAACGCTGCCGTCAACGTGGATGTGAGCTGGTCTCCAGTGAATAGCAGCCTATTACAGCGAACACGCCTGGAGCAGACGTGGACCGACCAGGGTCGTGGCTTCGTGCTCGTGCGCGAACGGCGAGTGTCGGGAGATATTGGTCTCTTTGGGGAAGCCGTTGCTCGCCCACCAGAGCCTCACCCCGACATGCACTTCCCGACCAGAACTATCCACTAACCGTGGGTTATTTGGTCTTCTTGGCCTTCGTGGTTCGTACGGGACGAGCCTTTTGAGCCGCGGCGATCTGACGCTTAGCGCGGTCTTTCTTCTTCTTTTGAGCCTTGCGGCGCCGGCTCAGCTTGGTGCTGCGATTGTCGAACTTTCCCATACTAGAAACATTCCCGGTTAGTTTTGCTGCGGATTTCTAAACCTCCGCGGCGAGGGCCGACACGCTTAGCGCGAATGCCTTCGGATTACCAGGCGTAGCGAACAGCAAAGCTCAGCCGCTTGAAGCGTCTTCGAGTTCGCGCTCGCGATCCCGAACTTCAAGCCTGTACCGGCTATTGGCGGTCTCGATATAGAAGACGCCCTTTTGGGCCAAGCGGAGCACTCGCTTCACGGGAGTTGTCACGTATTCGTGCATTCCATCCGAAAATTCGATGACGACCACGGAACCCCTGCGCGGCGCACGCACCAGCCGGCCACTCACGGACCGGGAACCATGCCCCAATTTGCGCAGAACAACTTCCACAAGTTTCACTGTACCAGCCCAGCGGCCCTCGTCCACCACGGATTCGCAGCGCACGAAAACTATTTTGCGCACTTTCACCGGACTTTTCGCCAAACCGCCTACCTGAACACCCGACGCCACGCGCCAACTCGCCCGCTCCCTGGCAGACTTGGCCTAGAAACGCTCGAGATCAGAGCGGTTGCGTCACGCCACGCGCCCCATGCTGCGCAAAGTAGCCTCTCAGCACATCTCGAGCTAGCTGGGGGCCCTTAATTCGCCAGATAGGTGTGTTGACCACCAGCGAGGCAATGGCGACCTCAGGTTTGTCCGCCGGCGCGAAGCCAACGAACCAGGTGTAATGGCGGTTGGCTTCGTCACGGGTGAGGGTTCCGGTCTTGCCGGCCACTTTTATGCCAGGCAAGAACGGCGTGCCTTTCGGATCATGAAAGGCGGCAAACGCCGACCCACCCTCCACCGTTTCGAGCATCATGCGCGTCAATTCGCTGGCGGTGTCTGCCTTGATCGCCCGCCGCAGCACTTTAGGTTTTCCGTCGCTCTCCCAGAGCTTCTGTTTTCCCTCGAACACGGAATCGACAATTTGTGGAGCGAACGCTACGCCGCCGTTAGCTACAGTTTGTGCGAGCACAGCCGCAGCCAGCGGAGAAAGGTTGGAGTGCCAGAAGCCCGCAGCAGAACGCGCGAACTCAAGTGGTTCCACGGGGATGTCCAGCTTGAGCGTCTCGTTCGAAACCGCGAATGGAACCGGCGCTCCAAACCCGAAGGCGCCGGCTGTGGCCGTCAGGGATTCCGGGGTCAGGTGTTTCTGTGCGAGACGCCCAAACACCACATTCAAGCTGCGACCGAGCGCGGCTCCTATCGTGGCACACCATTTATCCCGCACGGGATCATCGCGTAGCTCATCGGCTAAAATCGCACTCTTCCCCCCGTGGTAACACTGCTCGGTGTTGGCATTGAGGCCCGCTTTCTCAATCAAGGCAGCAGCCGTCACCACTTTAAAGATACTCGCCGCCGGCGGCTCGGCACGCGCGTTCACATCGAAGTTTTCGCCATCATTGACATGGCTTGCGTAGACCAGGAGCTTGCCGGAGCGGATGTCCATCAGAACGACTCCGGCCTCAGGCACACGGTACTGCTTCATCACCGCCGTCGCAGTTCGCTGGAGCGTCGCGTCCAAAGTGAGCTCCGCGCTCCGCCCGTTCGGGAGCGGTGCCACCACTCGGCTCGGGCGCAGATCAAGGCGCAGCAGGTCGAGCCCCGCGAGATCGGGCGGTTTATCCGAAGAGCTCCCCGAGATGCTGGCGCGAAGCTTCACGAGCTGCTCTTCCACCGGCACCTTGCCGCGAACGATCGGCCAGAGTGCTACGCTAATGCCGAGCGCTGCCCCGATCCCTAACCATTTGCTGAGGCGAGCCATGCCGATGCCAAGTAGCGGATGCCGGGGGAGAGGCCAAAATACCTGCCGTCTGTACCAAAGAGTTGCCCGCCCCACCGGTTGTGGGTGCGCACACCAATCCCGCAGAGTATGCTCACGCTGGATGAGCAGAGCGGCATTGATTGGGCAAGTTTTGGTTCCCCACCGATGAGCTCGAGTGCCGTGACCGCCGAGCTGGAGGTCCCTGACACGCGCGTTCTGGTGCTCCTTTTGGGTCCCCAAAGCCAGTTGCTGGGTGAAGTTGCTCGCCACAGCGGCGCCGAGATCAGCCTGCGTGGCAACACGATTTATCTGGCGGGACAGGCCGCGGACGTGAGCGTCGCACACCGATTTTTTGCCGATGCGAAGGAGCTCGTCAGCCACGGTCAGAAGATTGGGCCCGAGGATGTCGCACGCTTGCTGCGGGGATTGCGCGGCGACCCGCAGCGCTCACTCGTCGATTTGCTGAGTGAAACGGTGCTCATCAAGGGCAACAAGCGGACGATTGCACCTAAGAGCCCGGCGCAACGCCAGTATTTGGCGTCCATTCGCACCCACGACCTCACATTTGGGATTGGGCCGGCTGGCACCGGCAAGACCTACTTGGCGATGGCCATGGCGGCGAACGATCTGATCAACAAACGCGTAAAGCGGATTGTGCTCACGCGGCCTGCCGTGGAAGCCGGCGAGAAATTGGGGTTTTTACCAGGTGATTTGATCGAAAAAATCAATCCTTATCTCCGCCCGCTCTACGACGCACTGCACGACATGCTGGATTTTGAACGCGTCGCGCAATTGCAAGAGCGTGCCCAGATCGAAGTAGCACCGCTGGCTTTCATGCGTGGCCGCACGCTCAATGACTCGTTCGTGATCCTGGATGAAGCGCAGAATGCAACACCGGAACAGATGCGAATGTTTCTCACGCGCTTGGGCTTTGGCTCGAAAGCTGTGGTGACAGGCGATGTCACCCAGACGGATCTGCCACGGGGTGCCAAGAGTGGCCTGCGGGAGGCGCGCGAGCTGTTGAGCGGCGTCGAAGGAATTGCTTTCTGCGAATTCTCCGACGTGGACGTGGTCCGCCACCCCTTGGTGCAAAAGATTGTCGTCGCCTACGAAAAACGCGATCAGGCACGCGGCGCCCCAAGTGACAGCACGAAACCCAGCTGAAACTGGAAGGCCTGCCTGCAGGCTCCCGGGGCCCTGACGACACTCAGCCGGCGGGCTCGCCAGGACATGCCTTTCGTGTTAATCGGCGCGCCATGCCTGAGATTATTTCTGTAATAGCGCGAGAGATCCTTGATTCCCGGGGAAACCCGACAGTTGAAGCTGAGGTGCAGACGGAGAGCGGCTTTGGGCGCGCTGCGGTCCCAAGCGGCGCTTCTACCGGTGAACACGAAGCCAACGAGCTACGTGATGGGGATAAAAACCGTTACCAGGGGAAAGGCGTGCTCAAGGCCGTCGCCAATGTGAACGATAAGCTCGGCCCAGCCATCGTCGGACTCTCCTCACTGGATCAGCCCGGCGTCGATGCACGCTTGCTGGAGCTCGACGGTACGCCCAACAAGAGCAAGCTGGGCGCTAACGCGATCTTGGCAGTTTCAATGGCTGTTGCACGCGCAGGTGCTGATACGGTCGGCTTGCCCCTTTGGCGTTACCTGGGTGGTGTGCAAGCTCGCGTGCTCCCAACGCCGCTCATGAACATCATCAACGGTGGAACCCACGCCGACAACGGCCTTGAGGTTCAAGAGTTCATGATTATTCCGATGGGCTTCGAGCGCTTCGCTGACGCGCTCCGCTGCGGTACCGAAATCTTCCACACACTCAAGGCAAGCCTAAAGAAGGATGGCCTCACCACCGCTGTGGGCGACGAGGGTGGATTCGCTCCGCGCCTGGAGTCCAATGAATCAGCCATTGTTCGCATCATCGCCGCGATCGAAGCCAGCGGTTACAAGCCCGGGGAACAGGTCGGAATTGGCCTGGATGCCGCAGCGAGCGAGTTCTACAAGGACGGCAAGTACACCTTCGACAAGAAGCAGGTCACGTCGAGTGAGCTGGTCGATATCTATGCCAAGCTCGCAGCCAAATACCCCCTCGTGAGCATCGAGGATGGCCTCGCTGAGGATGATTGGGAGGGTTGGAAGCTTCTGACCGACAAGCTCGGCCAAACGGTCCAAATCGTGGGCGATGATCTGTTCGTCACCAACCGTGAGCGGCTTCAGATGGGTATTGACCGAAAGACGGCCAATAGCATCCTGATCAAGCTCAATCAGATCGGTTCGGTGACCGAAACGTTGGACACCATTCACCTGGCTTCAACCCACGGCTACACCTCAATTATCTCGCACCGTTCGGGTGAAACCGAGGATTCCTTCATTGCCGATTTGGCAGTTGCCACGAATGCCGGCCAAATCAAGACCGGCAGCTTGAGCCGCAGCGATCGCCTCTCCAAGTACAATCAGCTGCTCAGGATCGCAGAAGAGCTGGACGATCAGCAGAAGTACTCGGGCAAGGCTCCCTTCACCCGTTTTCGGAAGTAGCAGAGTTCGCGCTTTCAGCCATCCTCTTGAAAATAGTCCCGCCGTAGTTGAAGGAATCGTATGAGTAAGTCCAAGGTCGCCGTCATAAAAACCAAGCCCGAAACAGTCCTCCAAGATATTGAAAGGCTGTGCGAGCTCGCCGGTATGAAGGAGGCCTTGGACCCAGGCGCTACCACGATCCTCAAAGACAATATCTCGTGGCACTATCCGTTCCCGGCCGCCAACACGACTCCCTGGCAACTCGAAGGCACCATCCTGGCGCTGGAAAAGGCTGGCTTCAAAGACATCAGCTGCGTTCAGAACAAGACGGTAGTTACCAACGCGTTCAAAGGCGAGGATCTCAACCACTACATCCCACTCTTCAAACGCTACAAAATCCCCGTCCTTTACAACTTCAAGGACGCAGACATGAAGTGGGTGGAATACCGCCCCAAAGCCAAGATGCATGTGTTGCCCAATATTTTCCCGGAGGGCATCTATGTGCCCGATTATTTTTTCGGGAAAAATATCATTCACCTACCGACGGTGAAGTGCCACATCTACACCACCACCACGGGCGCTATGAAGAACGCTTTCGGCGGCTTGCTCAACACCAAACGCCACTACACGCACAGCTGGATCCACCGCACGCTCGTCGATCTCCTAGCGATTCAAAAAGAGATCCACTCAGGCCTGTTTGCGATCATGGATGGCACCACCGCCGGTAATGGCCCAGGGCCGCGCACCATGTTCCCCGTGATCAAGGACTACATCCTGGCGAGTTCCGATCAGGTAGCTATCGATGCCATCGCAGCCAAGATGATGGGCTTCGATCCGATGAGCCTGGAGTACATCAACGTGGCTCACAACGACGGCCTCGGCGTGGGCGATCCCCGCGACATCGAAATCGTGGGCGACGACATCTCGAAGGAGAGCTGGGGCTTCACCGTCGGGGATAACGCCGCCAGCACCGTCGGCGATATGATGTGGTTCGGCCCACTCAAGAAGTTTCAGAAGCTCTTTTTCCACACCCCCCTCGTGAATATGTTCGTGATGGGCAGCGAGTTTTATCACGACTACTATCGCTGGCCCCGCAAGGATCGCCTGACGTTCGAGAAGTGGTGCGAGGAAACTCACTGGGGCAAGCTCTTCGAGGCTTACGCTTCAGGCCAAACCGATCGGATCTTGAAGCGCGAAGTCAGCGCCCGAGCCTCGCTCTAGCACCCGGGCGCTCAGGGCGGCTCCGACAGGCCTCGCAGAGAAACCACCCAAAACGTTAGCTTAAAACCGCCTCCCGAGGCGTACTCCTCTCACAGTGTAGGCAACTCACGCTTCCATTGCGGCTGCACGAAAAAATTCAGCCAGCGCATTAAGAATTCTTGACTCGCGCTGTCCATTGCATGAATAGTGGCGGCACGCTTAGGGAACTATTTTTCGGTCACAGGTTTATTGCTGTGCACCGCTGAGGACACGTGTATGCGCCATGTGAGTTTGAGGTTAGCTGGACTGATTGGGGTGTTGGCGGGGTTGGCGGGTTGCGGCTCTGGCTCTGAATCGCCCGCACGGAACACCGACCTAACGCCGTCGGGAGCCATTCCGGATCCAGGAACTGACACCCTTGGCTCGGGAGGCACAGGGACGTCGCCCGGCGGCCCCTCGGGCATCGATCTAGGCCTCGCGGGCTCAAGCGGAGCGGGAATGTGCGCGAATATGTCCTGCCCGCCCGGAACACCGACAGCTACTTGCGGCAACGGCCTGATCGAAACAGGCGAAATCTGCGACGATGGCAATTCGACGCCGGGTGACGGTTGCTCGGGCTTGTGCCGCATCGAGGCGAACTTTGAGTGCAAGCTTGCCGGCATGGCGTGCGTGAGCACGATTGTCTGCGGGAATGGTCAAATTGAAGCGAGTGAAGCTTGCGATGATCACAACAGCGCGTCCAACGACGGCTGCAGCGCAATCTGTGAAGTAGAGCCTGGATTTGGCTGCGCCACGCCTGGTCAACCCTGCACCCCTGTAACCCAGGCGGTGTGTGGGAACGGTGTTATCGACTTCGGCGAGAGCTGTGATGACGGTGGCACTGCGCCGGGCGACGGCTGCAACGCCAGTTGCACGTTGGAGGCGGGTTACACCTGTGCGCAGCCGGGCCAACTCTGTGCACTCGATGAATACTGCGGAAACGGCAATCTCAGCAATACCGAAGCGTGCGACGACGGCAACGCCGCGCCAGGCGATGGCTGTACTGGTCTCTGCAACTTTGAGCCTTTCTTCAGCTGCCCCGTGCCGGGCACCTTGTGCACGACTACGATCGTGTGCGGGGATTCCAACGTTATCGGCGATGAAGCCTGCGACGATGGCAACCAGCTAGGCGGCGATGGCTGCGCCGCGGATTGCAAGAGTACCGAGGGCGGCTATTCCTGCCCGACCACAGCAGGTGTCGGTGGCGCTTGCACCAAGCTTCCCGTTGCGAGCTGCGGCGATGGTTTGCTCGATTTTGGTGAATATTGCGACGATGGCAATCCCAATCCGAATGACGGCTGTACCGACACATGTAAGGTCAGCGCGGGCTACACGTGCGCCCAGGCTGGGCAGGCTTGCAAGGCCATCGAGTGGTGCGGCGACGGCAAGCTCAGCCTCACGCGCGGCGAACAGTGCGATGATGGTTCCAAGTGCGACAACGGTGCGGCGTGCAGCTCGGACACAGCGTGTAACGGCATCGGCTCTGGCAAGTGCTTGCCGCGTGGCGCCGATGGGTGCTCCGGCAACTGTCTCACGGAAGCTAATTTTGCCTGCCCTCAACCAGGCTCGGCGTGTGTTTCCACCGTCGTTTGTGGGGATGGCAAGATTTCCGGAACGGAAACCTGTGACGACAAGAATGCCAATGCGGGCGACGGCTGCGGCACACAGTGCACGTTAGAAACAGGCTGGACATGCCCCATTCTCGGTGCACGCTGCGTCGCTGCGAAATGCGGCGACGGCAAAGTGGCGGGCTCGGAAGAGTGCGACGACGGTGACAGCATGGGAACCGATGGCTGTTCGGCCATTTGCACACTTGAGCCTGGATTTAAATGCACCACACCGGGGCAGAACTGCACGGCTACAACGTGCGGTGATCAGAAAGTGGAAGGCACGGAGCAGTGCGACGACGCCAACTTCAATCTGGGCGATGGCTGCTCTCCGCTCTGCAGGTTTGAACCGGTGTGCAGCAATGGCACCTGCCAAGCGAAGTGTGGCGATGGGATCAAGCTCAACACTGAAGCCTGCGACGACGGCAATCTTCGGAATTTTGACGGCTGTTCAGCAACGTGCACAATCGAGCCTGGCTTCAGCTGTCAAGTGCTCTCGGAACCCCCCGTACTTCCCGTCGTGTACCGAGATTTCGTTGGCTGGACGAACAATACCCCGCTCGATAGCGGGCCCCGGCACCCTGATTTTCAGAGCTTTGGCATCTACACCAATCACAACTGCCAACAAGACGTGAACACCACGTTGGATGCTCTCGGCAAGCCATCGCTCAAGGCGGCCAATAGCTGTGTCAAAGACGCAGCCTCCTTTGCGCAGTGGTACAGAAGCGACAACGCCATCAACCGCACCGTGGTTGATACGATGACGCTCGTACCCAATGGCACGCCTGGAGCTTTCGAATACTTCGACGACTCCTTCTTCCCACTCACGGGACGCGGCTTCAACGACCCAAGTGCGCTCTTAGAGCACACACGCCCGACGTATCCAAGCGGTGCCGACAACTTCTCCTTCACCACCGAGCTTCGCTACTGGTTCACGTATAAGGGCGGCGAGCGCCTCACGTTCTACGGCGATGATGATCTTTGGGTTTTCATCAACAAGAAGCGCGCGGTGAACATCCCCGGCCTACATTACAGCGAAACACGCTGGATCCAGCTCGGGACCAAAGCCGCCGGCAGCACCGGTGGTGACACGAACCCGCCGACTGAAGGCATCTACGACGAAGCCGTGCTCGGCCTCACCGTGGGCGGCATTTATGAAGTTGCGGTCTTCAACGCGGAGCGCCAAACAGGAACCTCGTACTTCAAGCTCACCCTTCAGAACTTCCTGAATGCGCACTCGGTATGCCAATCGACCTGCGGCGACGGAGTTGTGGCCTCGAATGAAGCCTGCGATCTTGGAAAGAATGGCCAAGGCCAAAGCTTGAACACGGGCGCCTATGCTACCTGCAACGCCGACTGCAGCCTGCCGCCGCGCTGTGGCGACAAGACGCTACAGTCAGGGAACGGTGAGCAGTGCGATGATGGCGTCAATCTCTCGACGTACGGCGGTTCCTCGAAACAGTGCGGACCCGGCTGCAAATGGACTGCGTACTGCGGCGATGGCACGTTGAGCGCTGGCGAACAGTGCGACGCGGGCATCAATAATCAAGCTGGCGCGGCCTACGGTGGCTGCACCACGTCCTGCACGCTCGGCCCTTCGTGTGGTGACGGAGTGGTCACCAACAGTGAGGAATGTGACAGCGGGATCCTGAACGGCACCTCTTCCAGCAAATGCCAGAGTGACTGCAAGTCTAAGTGCGGGAACGGAACGCTGGACGCGGGCGAACAGTGCGACGCTGGGAGAACGAACAATGTCGGTGGCTACGCCAAGTGCACTTCCGTGTGTTTACTCGGACCCCGTTGCGGCGATGGTGTTAAGCAGTCCAATGAGCAATGCGACGACGGCAAGAACGATGGCAGCTACGGCACGTGCGCTCAGCTCTGCGTGCTTGGGCCACGCTGTGGCGACACGGTTATTCAATCAACGGCCGGGGAGATCTGCGATCTCGGTGCCCAGAATATGAGCTCTGTTTACGGCAACAACCTGTGCTCAACCGCTTGCCGACCGGCACCTTTCTGCGGCAACAAGGCAGTGGATGCCACCTACGGTGAGAAGTGCGATGATGGCGTGAACGACGGCTCAGCAGGCTCCTGCACAACGGATTGCAAAGCGGCCGTGCCACTCGTGTCGTGCGGAAACGGCATCAAGGAGGCCAAAGAGCAATGCGACGCGGGTGCGCAGAACGGAACTGCGCAAAGCACCTGTGATTCGCGTTGCCGAATCAAGTGCGGCAACGGGCAGGTGGACAGCGGCGAACAGTGCGACGATGGCGTGAATAACGGCAGCTATGGCACCTGCAACATGAATTGCACCTTCGCCGGTTACTGCGGCGACAATCTAACCAGCGGGCCCGAGCAATGTGACAAGGGGATCGCCAACCAAACGGATCCCTACTCGCTCGTAAAGGATGCGAATTTGTGCACCAAAGGCTGCCTCAACGCTCCTTTCTGCGGAGATGGCCGCATTCAAACCAATCACGGCGAGCAATGCGACGGCGGGGCTGGCTGCACCAGCACGTGTGTTTGGCAGATCTTGAAGTGATAAGCTGAACGGGCTGAAACGGGGCGGGAATGACTCCCGCCCTGTCGTGCTAGAACACTATCCCGTTGGGATCCGGAACGCACTTGCCGTCGGCCGAACACACCGCGGGCGGCGCCTGAATGCAGGCGATCGCCGGACACGCCAACGCGACATTGCTGCAGTGATCTTGGTTGGCCTTGGTGTTCACCTCGCACTTGGCAACTGACATTGCCGTACCGCAACTGGAACACATGCAATCCATCTGGGATTGAGGAGCTGATGGGTAGGCACAATTCGTGCATTCGCTGTTGCTCTGGCACTCCTGAGCCATCGCCCCTCCAAAGGTGCACTTGTTGCCCTCGCAAGCAAGCGGCTGGGGGACTGCGCAAGGCGGGAGCGGACACATGCTCGTGTCGCAAGCCTGGGCTCTGAAGGCTTTTTCGTTGAATAAGCAGAGGTCGCTGGCCATCGCGGTGCTGGGGCACGTCGGGCAGTAGCACTCGGAAGGCTGGTGGGGAGCGGTGGGGTAGAGGCATGCAGAACAATCGTTCACGTTCTGGCAGCTGTTAGCTGGTGGTTGGCCTGGGCTCCCGCCAGTCGCAGTGGCGCCTCCGGTGCCAACGGCACCTCCCAAGCTGGCAGCTCCGCCGGACGCTTTGCTGCCGCCAGTGCTGCCTTTTCCTCCCGTTCCTGCTCCCCCTGAAGTACTGCTCCCTCCTCCGTTACCTCCGGTAAAACCACCCTCCGTAAATTCACCCCCTGAACAACCGCCGGTTAATCCGAACGCCATCAACAATGCGGATCCGCAGCTAAGGATGGATACTGTGCTTTTCATAGGGTAACTCCAGAGCTAAGCAAACACTCAGGGCAGAGTGGACTGGGGCGATGCGAAGGGCTCACTCAGGCGAGTTCCTCGCAACTCAGACCGCTTAGTGTAGCGAAGCACCTGGCCGAGTGCACAACATTCGCGGCGCGGACGGCGTAGACAAAGGTGGTTGTCGCCGAAGCTCAACGCACCGCAGGGCTCGGCACAAACCGTCGTTTCGAGAATCCCAGCAGTGTCAGGGGCTCATCCGAAACGGAAAACGACGCAACATCGCCAAGCCGAACGGCCGCGCGCTTGTACGGCCCATCTAGAAACATGCTGGCATCCTGCATCTTGCTGCGGACAGCAACGCGCTCGTTTTCGGGGACAATCAGCTTGAGCAGCTCGTAGCGCTGGCCCGCCGGAGTGTACGGCTCACGCACCACGAGCTGCAGCTCGTGGGCTGAAAGCGGAAGAACGGAACCACCCGCAGAGTGCAGGGCACCCGTGGAACCCGCTGCCGGACCCACCCAAAACCCGCTGGAACGTTGCTCTTCACTGGCAGAACTCACCTCCAGAATGTAGCGCGAGGTGGCCGCTGGCGACGCGTGACAATACAGAGCTTCATTCAGCACACGATTGGATACAAGCTCACCATTCAACATGACGCGCATGCGGGTGAGCACGACGCGCTCGGAGCGATCGGCTAGTGCATCCGCCAACATGTCGCCGAGGCTGCCCGAATTTGCGGCACAAAAAAAGCCAACACTAAACCTCGGTGAGCTATTCACACCCAAAACAGGCACCTGCCCGACGTTGTGTGAAGCACTGAGCAAGGTTCCGTCCCCGCCCACGGTGAGCACGAGATCAGCTTCACTGGTATCAAAGGGGGTGTGTGAGGCAGCGCGCAGGGTCACCTTGGCGTTGATTTTCGCGAGCGCAACTTTCACTTCACTCAGTGTGCGTTCGTGTTCTTCATGCGAGGCTAACCAACTGGCGACCGCTGGGTCGGCATTTTTCAGCAGGGCCTGAGCGTGTGCGTCCTGCTTCTGCTCCACCTGCCGGTGGTAGGCAGATTTCTTAGCCACCAAAATGACGTGCGGCCCCGTCAACTGAGTATCTCCTTCAGCCTGCGCAAGCCAAGCTCCGTCTTCGCATCCTCGATGCGGCCGGCTCGGCACGCGGCCAGTGCCATATCAAGCTCAACAACCCCCACGCCGCTGTGTTTTTCTAGCACCGAGCCATCCAGCGTTGGCGTCCGTCGCAAACTCGGATCCACTTCAACTTCAAAGAAAAAGTGTCGCTCCGCGATCACTCCCGGCGCTGGGAAAGAACTCTTGCCCAGAGGTGAGAGCGCCCGCTCTTCAACATCAAAACCGATTTCCTCCAAGAGCTCACGCTTGGCAGCGGCTAGCGCGCCCGCTTCGCCCACTTCCGCCGGCTCGATCAAACCTGCAGGAAGCTCCCACAGCACACAATGCTTGGGACCGTCACCCGCGACCCGGCTTCCATCGCGCGCCGCTAAGGGAGGGCGAATGGAGCTGGTCAAGTAGACACAGCGCCGATCATCCTTCAGAAAATGCGGCACAATCACCACGGCGTCGAGAGCCTGGCGTCCAATGCTATCGTAGATAAACGCACCGCTGGCGCTGCCATCCCCGAGCCTGAGCTGACAACGCTGACGACGCAGCCAAAGAAATCCCGGTTCGCGCTGTGGCGAGAGATCCTCCAGCACCTCGACCTCGAGCGGGCTGTCTTCCAGGTGCGTCAGTTCTTGCACGCGATCCTCATGCTTAGTGATGGGAGACTAGCCTGAGGACCGAACCTCCGTCACGAACTCGGGACCACCGCGTCACCTTTCGGCCGCAAATCAACCATAGCATGCACCCATGAGCGAGTTGGTGAGCGCACCCAAACGGGCTAGACTCCTATTTCGCCGCATGCCCAGTATCCCGCCCACGCGCATTGAAGAGCTCGAAGACGCCATCGACACCGTCGTGGAAAGCTACGCCGGTCCTGAAGAAATCAACAATCTGGAAAGCGCCGCGCTTCCAAATAAGCGCGCGGTGATAGCTGCTCTCAATCACCTGAAGCCCATCATTTACATTGGCTTTTACAGTCAGCGCTCTCTCAATCCTCACAACCTGCGTTTTGCGATCAGTGAGCACGTGTATCCGGCGTACGAAATTCTCACCGCTCAGATCAATCGCGCTGTCACCTATGAGAAACAGGCCAAGCGTGAGGCCAAGCTGGACTGCGCGGAGTATAGTCAAGGCGTTGTCTTGCGTCTTTTTCACCGTTTGCCTGAGCTGAGGCGCATGCTCAATGCTGACCTTTTAGCCGCCTATGAGGGGGATCCGGCGGCACAGAGCGTTGAAGAAATCGTTTTCAGCTATCCGGCGGTGGAAGCGCTCACCTGCCACCGCATCGGTCACATTCTCTACGAAGAGGGGGTGCCGATGATACCGCGCATTATTTCGGAGTACGCACATGGCGCGACGGGTATTGATATTCATCCAGGCGCCAAGATCGGGCGTGGCTTCTTTTTGGATCACGGGACGGGTGTCGTGATCGGGGAAACGTCTGAGATTGGCACCAATGTCAAAGTGTATCAGGGTGTCACACTCGGCGCGATTTCTACCAAGCGCAGTGATTATGCAGGGGAGCTGCCGAAGAAGCGCCACCCCACGCTGGAAGATGATGTCACCATTTATTCCGGCGCCACGATCTTAGGTGGCGACACGGTGATCGGCCAAGGCTCGGTGATTGGCGGCAATGTATGGATCACCAAATCCGTGCCGCCTGGCTCGAAGATCTTTGGAAAAGCTAAAGAATAGGGCCTAAACAATGCGCAAAGGGTCGCTATCCGCTGTTGCGAGCTGCACCACGAGCCCAGGGCAACGCTCCAGTATCCGGCGCTGGTAGCTGGGCAGATAGCCACGCTCACTGTTGCTGTGGTCGGTCAAGATCACACTCGCCCCGCGCGCTAGGAAGCCGAGAATGTCGTGATGCCGTAGTTCGCCCGTCACGTAGAGCTCCGCCAGCGGCGCCTTCTCAAAGACTGATCCACCCGCACCAGCGCAGACGTTGATGGTCGAAATCGCTTCCCCGCGTTCATGCGCAGGAGCCGTGGCAACGCGCAAATTGCGGAGGCCGAGGTGTTCCTTGAAGCGCTGAACCAATTCGTTGAGCGGCGCTGGGGTTGCGAGGCGAATCGACCGCCCCATGCCAACGGCTTCACTCATGACTGGTTCTAAACGCTGAAGCTCCCACGCGGGCTCTTCGTACGGGTGGTGAGCTTGAAGGAGCTCCGGGAGTGCTCCGAGGGCGGATTCTGCGACCAACATTTCGAGGCGCACTTCGCGCACTCGCGTGAGGGAACCGCGCGCTCCGAGCCGAGGATTGGAGGCCTCGGAGCCCTGAAAAGTGCCTTCTCCCACCGATCCAAAGGTGCAGTTTGAATAC
>Ga0163154_10005036_pt1 | contig 17066 bp, 13 predicted proteins | sample OliLakLV19MP9P1_FD_148649 | JGI IMG/M metagenome (GOLD analysis project Ga0163154, IMG submission 148649) | Freshwater microbial mat bacterial communities from Lake Vanda, McMurdo Dry Valleys, Antarctica - Oligotrophic Lake LV.19.MP9.P1 | ecosystem: Environmental > Aquatic > Freshwater > Lake >... | reverse complement strand
CTTCCGCCATAGCGCGTACAAACAGCAAGCGCACCTTGACCCAGCGCTGGGTGTCGTCTTTAGATTCATTCAAATTGAGCTCGACATCGACCGTTTTCGATTGATGAAGTTGAGCCGGCACTTTCACCCAACGCCCGCGCACCGCATCCCGGTACAAGGCAGACACATCCATCTCACGACAGATGACTTGCCCGCCCGTGATTTGGCGGTAGCGATATTTCATTGTGTTCTTCTTCATCAGTACAATCGGCGTGAGCAACGCATCCTCGGCAATGGCGATCATCTTCTTGGTGCCAAACCAGGCATCGGCCACCAAATACCGCGCATCAATATTAAGAAGCGGTCAACTGAGGTTTCTAGGATCAACACCCTGCGCTTTCTAACGGTGGAGATGGCCGCCACCGACATCACGCCTACCCACGCAAACTGAGGCCCTGCGTCAAGCGGCGCAGGCCTGAGGCCTGAGACTAACCAGTTCAGTCTTGACAAATCATGCGAAGACTTTTGTGTGTTTGGTTCCGGCTCGTCCGGCTTAGGTTAAAAGCGATTCGAAAGCAGCTGGCAAAGTAAGCGGGCGCAAGCCCTGAAGCACCTAGCTCTGCTACTCAGGGTCGGAGGCGGACAGCCGGGAACTATGGCGGCACCGATGCCATGGAACCGAAGGTTCGGGCATAGACGCAGGTGAACGCCGCGCCGATCAGCAGAATCTGTGCTGAGAAATACACCCAGAGCAGCACGATCACCAGCGATCCGGCCGCCCCGAAACCCGACACGACGCCGCTGCGGCCGATGTAGGCGCCAATGAGGTACTTGCCGCCCGTGAACAGCAATGCAGCAAGCAAGGCCCCAAGCCAGACGTCTGCCACTAGCACACGCGGGCGCGGCATGACCTTGTAGATCAGGCCGAACATGAAAGCCACCAGCAAGAAGCCCCCGAAAGCGTTGCCGACCTCCACTAAGCCCTGCCAGTCGCCGAAGACCGGATCCAGACGACGACCCACGGCGGCCAGCGCTGCACTGGTTAGCAGCGACACAACCAGCAGGAAGCCCACTGCGAAGATCATGCCGAACGCCATCAGGCGCGCGCGGAAGAGCGTCAGCCAGCCGCTCTTACGGGGCCGCTCCGGAACACGCCAGATGCGGTCGAGTGAATTCTGCAGTTCCGCAAACACGGTGGTTGCGCCGACGAGCAAGAGCAGCAGGCCTACGGCCGTGGCCGTAAAGCCCTCGGTGGGTTCGCGCACGCTGGCCAGCAAGTCCTGTACCGCGCCCGCCCCGCGCTCACCCATCAGGTCCTGCAGCTGAGCCTGAATCTCACCTCGGGCGGCGTCTTCACCAAACAAGAGACCAGACACCGACACCACGATCAGCAGCAGCGGTGCCAGCGAGAACATCGTGTAGTAGGCCAGCGCCGCGCCCATGCTCGGCACGTAGTCGCTGCGCCACGATGCCGCCACCTGCTTGATTACACTCCACCACGTGGCGGGCATCATCATGTCGTACGTTTGCGCGGTGCGGGTCAGGTCTCAGACAATGCCACCATCAGCGCGGTCAGTCGGTGAGCCGCATCCAAGTGGGTTGCGTCCCGGACAGAGGCAGGCCGGAGGTCTGCTGACGATGGTCGCGCAGTCGCCCGCGTGTGCTGTCTAGCAGACGCGCCAGCTTCTGCGCGGCGCCGTGCACGGCCTGATCCAGCGTCGCGGCGTGCTCCGTCACCGCCAACGGCTGCCGGCCTTCGAGACGAGCCTCCAGCATGCAGCGCTGGTCTTGCTGTCCGCTCTTGCCGCCGTTTTCGTCGCTCAGGTGAACTTCCACCCGGGTGACGTGCTCGGCAAAGTGTTGCAGCGCATGTTCGACCGTCGCACTGACCCAGGCGGCCAGCGCCTCGGTACCATCGATGTTGACGTCGGTGTTGACTTGGATCTTCATGGGATCTCCTGTGGTCGCATCCCGGCTGGGAAGCACAATTTGCGCAGTTGCATGACAAAGCTGGCTGCTCTCTTGTGTCGGGCCTTGTTTACCTAGTTTGCCAAAGCCCCCGCTGGCCCTTACCTCTGAGTCAAGCGGTAACGCAGTCTGCCCCGCTCGCGTCGCTCGCTCTGTTCGACAGCGTACCTAAACTCGACCGTTCGGCAACGCACGGTGCACCGGGCACCATCGCGACAATCTGCGTGAATGATGATTTCCATGCGCGCGAAGCAGCTTCTAGGTACCCCTATTACCCGGCGCACGGTCGCTGGGCTGGTTGCCGACAAAGCATGAATTCGGCCCGTCTGGCGCGTGACGAGGAGTTGCTGGATCGGACGAGGGCCGAGCGCGCCGCTGATCGCGTGGTGCGGCCGTTCCAACTGTTCGCACGACGACAGGCTTCCGGCGCCGCGGTTTTGCTGGTCTGCGCCATCCTGGCGTTGGCTTGGGTCAACTCGCCGTGGGCGTGGTCCTACGAACAGATGCTGGGCGTTCCGCTGGGCATTTCAATCGGCGAACAGTCGCTGCGCCTTGATCTTCGCCATTGGATCAACGACGGTCTGATGGCGATCTTCTTCTTTGGCGTCGGCCTCGAGATCAAACGCGAGTTTCTGGTCGGTGAGTTGGCGGAAAGACGCAAGGCGCTGCTGCCGATCGTGGCAGCCGTCGGCGGCATGGTGGTCCCGGCGCTTGTCTATGCCGGGTTCAACTTTAACGGCGCCGGCGCCCACGGGTGGGGCATCCCGATGGCGACCGACATCGCCTTTGCGCTCGGTGCGCTGGCGGTGCTGGGCTCGCGCATCCCGGAGGCGTTGAAGGTCTTCCTGGTCGCACTGGCCATCGTCGACGACCTCGGGGCCTTGCTGGTCATTGCGATCTTCTACACCGATTCGATCGATTTGCGCGGCGTTGCCCTGATCGTGGCCTTGCTGCTGGCGCTGTGGGTGGCCAACCGCAGCGGGGCGCGCCGCGGAGCGGTCTACCTGCTGCTCGGGCTAGGCCTGTGGGGCGCCTTTTTCATGTCCGGCCTACACGCGACACTAGCCGGAGTGCTGACGGCGTTTTTCGTGCCCGCGCGGGTGAAGATCGTGCCGGACGCGCTGCCGCAGGTCATTCGCCGCGGCGCTGACAACATCGACGCCCAGGCTCGCAACGACAAGCCCGACGCGATGGATCCCGATCGTGTCGCCATCATCAACGCCATCGGAGGCAGTCTCAATGCCGCCACTGCACCGCTGCAGCGTTTCGAACACATGGTGCAGCCGTGGGTCACCTACGCCATCCTGCCAGTTTTTGGCTTGTTCAATGCCGGGGTCGTGGTCAATGCTGCGGTGCTCGGCACGCTGCCGACCGCCGTGCCGCTGGGCATCATGGTCGGGCTGGTGCTCGGCAAATCGATTGGCATCGGCTTGGCCAGTTGGCTGGCCGTGAAGACCGGGCTGGCCGAACTGCCCGAAGGGGCGAGCTGGCAGCACCTGATCGGCACTGCCTTCCTGGCCGGCATCGGCTTCACCATGGCGCTCTTCATCAGCGGTCTGGCGTTTGCCGGCACGCAATTCGAGCACGAGGCGCAACTGGCCATTCTGACCGGTTCGCTGCTGGCCGCAGCGGTCGGTTTTGCCATTTTGCTGACGGCGAAGGCGCCCGGCCCGGAGTGAGTGGCCTGTTAGGAGTTTGCTATTGTGCAGCGCAGGCGAAAGTCCGGTCGAAAAGCAACACAAACACGGAGCGCTCCTTTCCCGCCAAGCCCTGAGGGGATTCATGAATAAACTCAAACGGGCTTGGATCAATCTGCGGTCGAGTCTTTCTGTCAGCTGTTCGCTGGTGCGACGCGCGACTTGCCAGCGACCCCGACTCCTAAGGGCGGCGTTGCTGGGTTTCCTCTGCTGGGGCGCGCTGACAACGGCGGCCACGGCGCAGGACGTGGCGCGCGGGCCGCAGGATCACGCTCCTCCCAACAAAGATGACCTTTCGCTCGCGCCGACGAAGGTGGACGTGCAGCCGGTCGCGCACGACGAGGAGATCAGCAAGCGCCTGCAGAGCGTCTTGGATGCCACCGGTTGGTTTGTCGACCCGCAAGTCAAGGTCCAGGACGGAGTTGTTTTTCTCAGCGGACGGACAGAGACAGAGGAGATCAAAAAGTGGGCCGGCGATCTGGCGCGCAACACCCAGGACGTGGCCGCTGTGGCCAACCGGATCGAACTATTCGGGCCATCCGTGTGGGACTTTCGTGAAGCGCGGAGCGGGCTGTCGAAATTGTGGCGTGACCTCGTCCGATCCCTTCCATTCCTCATCCTCGCGCTGTTCATCCTGGCCTTGTCGGCGGGGGTTGGCTGGCTGTCGGCGCGCAGCGCCCGAAAGTTCCTTCGCGGGCGCGTGCGGGCGAAACTTCTGCGCGGCGTTCTGGCCGGAGGACTGGGCGTCATCGTGTTCCTTGCGGGTACCTACATCGTCTTGCGCGTTTCCGGTTTGACCCAATTGGCTTTGACGATCGTCGGCGGAACCGGACTAGTCGGCCTGGCGGTCGGCATCGCCTTCAGGGACATTACGGAGAACTTCCTGGCCAGCATCTTCCTCAGCATCCAGCAGCCGTTCGAGACCGGGGACTTGGTCGAAGTCGCCGGAGTCACCGGCTATGTCCAACAATTGAACGTCCGCACAACTGTCCTGATGACCCTTGACGGCAATCTCGTGCAGATCCCCAACGCCGCGGTTTACAAGACCACCCTGCGAAACTTCACGACCAACCCCAATCGGCGCGAGAACTTCGTCGTCGGCATCGGTTACGACGACGCGATTGATGAAGCCCAGGCGGTCGCCCTGAAGGTGCTGGTGGATCATCCAGCGGTGTTGCAAGAGCCAGAGCCTTGGGTGCTGGCGGACGAATTGGGCAAAGCGACCGTCAATTTAAGAATCTACTTTTGGCTTAATGGCCATGAACACAGTTGGCTCAAGGTGCGGTCTTCCGTGCTCCGACTCGTGAAACGCGCCTTTCAGCAACACGGCATCAGCATGCCGGACGAAGCCCGAGAAGTCGTGTTCCCGCGCGGCGTCCCCGTCACCCTGCTTGACGGGAAGCGTGAAACGACAAAAGTGTCGCTCAAATCATTCGGCGAGTGGCCGCGCACGGAAGAATTGGACGCCGTTTCCACGAAGGCCGAAGCGGGGTTGTCCAGCGAGGCCGGCATGCTTGAGAAACAGGCACGTCAGGCCAAGCCATTGGCCGAGGGGGAGAACCTCCTGGGGGCAACCGCCAGTGTTCGCCCCATGAAGGCGACTATTCCCGCTGACAAAGAAAGCTGAGCCATTCTGCTGACGGCGAAGGCGCCCGGCACGGAGTGAGTGGCTGATGTTGCGTCAGCCGTCCATCTCGCGCAGCGCCTCAGTCGCCGCGATGAAGGCCGCCTCGACGGCGAGCAGATCATCCGGTTCCGGTACCGCTTCCCGCGCCCCTGTGACGATCATATTGGCATGGCGCTTGAGGCTGACCGCGTCAGGCTTGCGTTGCACGTGCCCAGCGATCTGAGTGATGGCATCCAACATGCGGATGGCAACGGCCGGGTTGGAACGCGCGTTTTGTCTGATCTGGTTGAAGGCCAGGTCCACAATCCCCACAAATGAGGATCCTGGCGCCACCAGTCGCAATCGCCCTTTGCGGTCGAATCGGAAGGCTGATGGTGTATCGCGTCGTGCCAGGCGGCACAGGGCGGATCCCAGATGATCGACGCAGGCGATCGCCGTAAATGGGTCGTTGATACCTGGAGACAGCGCCCGCAAGGCGATCTCGACCAACTGCTGGAAGGAGAATTCGACATCTTGAGCGGCGGTGCGTTGGTTGCCGAGCAAGAAAGCACCGTTGATCTTTTCGACCAAGGCTTCAGTAACCCGATCCCCGGGCCAGACCATCACCAGCGTCCGCCCTTTGACGAGATAGTGCCCAGGCTGGCGCTCCAGCCGCAGCAGCAGATCTTCCTCGCTGGCCAAGGTCACCAATGCATCGGCATCAATCAACTGCAGATAGCCGTCTTCGAAGGCACCCACGGCACGAGCCTCGCGTGCGAATGATGCTGGCAACTCGGCATCGCTCGGCGTCTTCGAGACCTCGGATCCAGGCTTGCCAAGGCGGCCAGGAAACAGCCTGTCGATGCCGTGCTCCAGTTCCCTGCCGACCCGCGCCACGACCTCATTGGCCTGGATCGAAACCGAGACATGATGGATGAAGTAGATCAGCACCCCAATGCTGACAATCGCCAGCAACACGCCGATGCTGACCGACAGATGCGGCACGAAGGCCACCTCGTCGACGCGCCGGATGGTGCGCAGCACCAGCAGGCAGTACACAAATGTGGCCACAAAGGTACCCAGCACCACCTGATTGGCGGTGTCGCGCATAAAGTTGCGCAGCAGACGCGGGCCGAGCTGAGAAGAGGCCAGCGACAGCGCCACCAGCGTCATCGAGAACACGGTGCCGGCAATGGCGATCATCGACCCGGCCACGGTGCCGAGCAGCAAGCTGGCACCCTCGGCGCCGCCGGAATAGCTCCAACCCAGGTGCTGCAGCCACTCTTCGCCGACCGTATCGAGCTTGACGGCCGCCGCCGCAAGCGTAGCGGCCATACACGCCATGGCCCCCGGTACGAACCAGAAGCTGGATCGAATACGATCCCAGTGTTTGAGCAGTAGTGCTTTCAACCTAGAAACCTCAGTTGGACGGTTAGAGTGTGCGGTTATGGGGTGAAAGCCGGCAAGCTTGCGCGGCATGCGGCGCGCCGGATTGAACGCATACAAGCTGTGCTTGCAGGCCGGAACAGGGCATAAGCGCAACGAGGGTGAAAGCCGGCAAGCTTACGCCGCATTCGGCGCGCCGGTTTGAACGACTGCAAGCTGTGCAGGCCGGGGTGAATAGTTGTTCTATTCCAACGAGTTGCAACGCAGCCATGCGCGGACAGAACCGTGCAATCTGCCCCGTAGCGTACTCACACTATGGGTGACCGCTGTCAGCTGCGAAATCCTTATCGAAATCAGAAAGCTGCAAGCGACAATGAGCGGTCAACTGAGGTTTCTAGCAACCCCGAATGAAGCGCCCAAGCTGATGTTGAACTGGCAATAGCCTAAGCAGTCGAGCTGCAAGCGCTCTGTGCGTTTTCGCACCAAGGCAACGACAACGCGCAGCCGTGGATCTGGCATCGGCGATGGGCTTGCCCTGCGCGACAGCGCACAGATGCGGCATCGCCAGACGCGCATCTTGAATTTGTCTAACCCGATGAAGGCCAACACACCATTGCCTGCGGAAGCACAAGTCGAAGCACGACGGAGCGCGCCACCGGACGACCCGTCGCTGGCTGACATCGCCGAGCTGGCTCTCTCGCTCGGTACCGCCTTGGATCGCGGCCTGGGCGCCGATGAGGCGGCGACGCGGCTGCGCGCGGACGGCCCCAACCAACTGCGCGCCGTACCACCGGTGCCAGGGTGGCGCCGCGCACTGGCGCAGTTGCAGGACCCTCTGGTCTACCTGCTCGGGGCGGCAGCGGCTGTGGCGCTGGCCGCCTGGTGGTTCGAGGGGCGGGGCCGCCAGGGTGCAGCCGGCTGGCCGCTGGATGCCATCGTCATCAGCGCCGTGGTGGTGCTGAATGCGCTGCTGGGCTGGCTGCAGGAGGCCAAGGCGGCGCAGGCGGTGGCAGCGCTGGCGAAGATGACCACCGCCACCTCAAGTGTGCTGCGCGACGGCGCTCTGGCCCGGGTGCCGAGCGCCGAACTGGTCAAGGGCGACCTGCTGGTACTCGCCGAGGGCGATGCTGTAGGTGCCGATGCGCGACTGCTGCAGGCCGCCGCGCTGAAGCTGCTGGAGGCGCCGTTGACCGGCGAGAGTCAGGCCGTGCTGAAGGATGCCGCAGCGCTGCCTGGGCGCGCAGCACTTGGCGATCGACTGAACATGGTGTTCAAGGGCACGGCGGTCGCGCAGGGCAGCGGGCGGGCCGTGGTTACCGCCACCGGCATGCAAACCGAGATGGGCGGCATCGCCACGCTGCTCGATAGCACGCCCGACGCGCCGACGCCGCTGCAACTGGAGATCGCCTATCTGGGCAAGGTGCTGGGTATCGCGGCCCTCGCCATCGCCGCCCTGGTGACGGGCACGATCCTGCTCATCTCGGACATCCACGGCATGTCCGATTTGGTCACTGTACTGCTGCTCGGCGTGTCGCTGGCCGTGGCCGCCGTGCCTGAAGGCCTGCCGGCGATCCTGTCGGTGGTGCTGGCGATGGGCGTGCGCCGCATGGCGCGCCACAACGCCATCGTCAAGAAATTGGCCTCGGTCGAGACACTCGGGTCGGCATCGGTCATTGCGTCGGACAAGACCGGTACGCTGACGCGCGGCGAGATGACGCTGCAGCGGGTGATGACGGCCTCCGGGCGCATCGATATCAGCGGCGTGGGATACGCCCCCGAAGGACGCGCCGAGCAGGCCGGTGCCGAGCTGCCCGCAGGCCCCTTGCGCGACGAACTAAGCGCCGTGCTGAGCGGCGGCGGGCTGGCGGGCAATGCCCAACTGCAGCAGGACGACAGCGGCGCATGGGTGATCCAGGGCGACCCGACCGAAGCCGCGTTTCTGGTCGCGGAGCGCAAGCTGGACAAGGCCGCACCTGACAAGAAGCAAGGCTTTGAGCGCATCGGCGAGATCCCGTTCACCTCGCAGCGCAAGATGATGTCGGTGCTGGTGGTGGACCACGCCGATGGTGACGCGCACGTGCTGTTCACCAAGGGCGCTCCCGATGTGCTGCTGACACATTGCACGCACGCCCGCAGGGGTGAGACCACGGTGGCGCTCGATCCCGCCCTGCGAAAGCAGGTGCTGGCCGACGTGGCGGCGATGGCCGATGACGCGCTGCGCACGCTGGCCGTGGCGCGCCGCACGCTGGCAGCTGACGCGCAGATCCCGACCGATGCCGTGGCGTTGGCCGCGCTGGAACAGGATCTGGAATACCTCGGCACCGTGGGCATCATCGACCCGCCGCGCGCGGAGGCGGCCGCCGCGATTGCGCAGGCTCGCCAAGCCGGCATCCGCGTGATCATGATCACCGGCGACCACCCGCGCACCGCAGTGCGTATCGCGGCTGATCTCGGCATCGTCGACGCCGACGCCGACGCGGCGGTGCTCACCGGGGTCGAGTTCGACCAGCTGGACGACGCCGCCTTCACCGCAGCCGCGTTGCAGACATCGGTGTTCGCACGCGTGGCGCCCAAACACAAGCTGCGCATCGTGCGCGCGCTGCAGGATAGCGGCAACGTGGTGGCGATGACCGGCGACGGTGTCAACGATGCCCCGGCGCTGAAGGCCGCCGACATCGGCGTGGCCATGGGCGTGGCCGGCACCGAGGTGGCCAAGGAGTCGGCGCGCATGATCCTAGCTGACGACCACTTCGCCACCATCGTGCTGGCGGTGCGCGAAGGCCGTGGCGTGCTCGACAACATCCGCAAGTTCCTGCGCTACCTGCTGTCGTCGAATCTGGCCGAGGTGTTGACGGTGTTCGTCGGCGTGGTCGCGGCGAGTGTCCTTGGGCTGAAGGCCACCGGCTCGGGTGGCGCGGTGGTGCTGCCGCTGCTGGCCACTCAGATTCTTTGGATCAATCTGATCACCGATAGTGGCCCGGCGCTGGCCATGGGCGTGGACCCGATTGCCGCAGACGTCATGGCGCGCAAGCCGCGCCCGCGCAGCCAGCGCATCATCGACGCCAGCATGGGCCTAAGCGTGCTCGAAAGCGGCATCGTGATGGCCTTGCTGACGCTACTGACGCTCGACCTGTTCCTGCCCGGCGGGCTTATCGAGCCGCTGGACAGGTGGCTGGGCACTGGCCCGCACAGCCTGGAACTGGCGCGCACCGCCGCCTTCACGGTGCTGGTGCTGACCCAGCTGTTCAACTGCTTCAACGCGCGCTCGGCATCCGTATCGGCGTTCCGGGACGCCTTCTCGAACCGCTGGCTGTGGGCAGCAGTGGCGTTGTCGGCCGCGCTGCAAGTGGCTGTGGTGCACTTGCCTTTCCTCAACCTCGCCTTCGGCACTGTGCCGTTGTCGGTGGGCCAGTGGGGCGTGTGTTTGGCGATGGCCAGCGGCGTGCTCTGGTTCAGTGAAGGACGAAAACTGCTGCGAGGACTCTGGGCCCGGCGGGGCCCGGCGTGGCGTGACAGCGGATGCAAGCTCGCTTGAGTCATAGGGTCTGCGCGGGCCCAGACGACGCGCTTTGTGAGGCGCAGGCATGTGCGGGTGTAGGATTCTCGGTTGCGCGCTTCGCCAAGCCGTGCTGCTGCGCAAACCCCGTTGCTGCAAAGGTTCAGCCCCTAGATGGCCCGCACCAAATCGAATGGCTCCAAGGACACCTCCGCTAACCTCGGCTTCGAGGCCAAGCTCTGGCTCTCCGCCGACAAACTGCGCAACAACATGGATGCGGCGGAATACAAGCACGTCGTGCTCGGCCTCATCTTCCTCAAATACATCTCCGACAGCTTCGACGAACACCACGCCAAGCTGGTCGCCGGTGAAGGCGACTACGCCGGGGCCAACCCCGAGGACAAAGACGAATACCTCGCCGCGAATGTTTTCTGGGTACCGGTTGACGCCCGCTGGCCGCAGCTGCAGTCCCGCGCCAAGCTGCCCAGCATCGGCAAAGACGTGGACGACGCCATGGTCGCGCTGGAACGCGACAACCCGCGCCTCAAAGGCGCGCTCAACAAAAACTACGGGCGGGCGGATCTCGACAAACACCGGCTCGGTGAACTTATCGACCTGATCGGCTCCATCCAGCTCGCCGATGTCGCCAGCCGGTCGAAGGATCTTCTCGGCCGCGTCTTCGAATACTTTCTCACCCAGTTCGCCAGCGCCGAAGGCAAGAACGGCGGCCAGTTCTACACACCAAGCTGTGTTGTGCGGCTCCTTGTCCAGATGCTCGCCCCCTACCAAGGCCGCATCTACGACCCCGCCTGTGGCTCCGGCGGTATGTTTGTGCAGTCAGAGAAATTCGTCGAATCCCACGGCGGCCAGCTTGGCGACATCAGTATCTACGGCCAGGAGAGCAATCCCACCACGCGCCGCCTCGCCATCATGAACTTAGCGCTGCGCGGCATCGAAGCGGATTTCGGTGCAGAAAACGCCGATACCTTCCGCCGCCCGCTGCACCCCGACCTGCGCGCCGACTACGTCATCGCCAACCCGCCCTTCAACGATTCCGACTGGTTCCGCCGCGACGACGACGTGCGCTGGCAGTTCGGCGTGCCGCCCAAGGGCAACGCCAACTTTGCCTGGGTGCAGCACTTCATTCACCACCTCAGCCCGCAGGGCATGGCCGGCTTCGTGCTCGCCAACGGCAGCATGTCCTCCAACCAGTCCGGCGAAGGCGACATCCGCAAGGCCATCATCGACGCCGACCTGGTGGACTGCATGGTCGCCCTGCCCGGCCAGCTGTTCTACAGCACGCAGATTCCGGTCTGCCTGTGGTTCCTGTCCAAGAGCAAGGCCGCACGCACTCTGCCAAAGCGCAAAGCTGAGGAATGGCCAGACAAACTCCGCGCCCGTCGCGGTGAGACGCTCTTTATTGATGCGCGGAAAATGGGAACACTTATCGACCGGGTGCATCGCGAACTGACCGAGGCTGACATCGAGCAAATCGTCCGCACTTATCACAGTTGGCAGCTCGACATTCCAATGGGCGAGGTGCGGCAGGGAAAAACGGTCACTCTCGTGGATCCTGACCCTGCTTGGATTTATCGAGACATCCCCGGCTTGTGCAAATCCGCCAGCACCGCCGACATCGCGGCGCACGGCCATGTGCTCACCCCCGGCCGCTACGTCGGCGCCGAGGAAGCGGCCGACGATGGCGAACCGTTCGACCAGAAAATGTCGCGCCTCGTTGCAGAACTAAGCGCCCAGTTTGTCGAGTCCGCGAAACTCGAAGCGCAAATCAAACGCAATCTGGAAGGCTTGGGCTATGCCCCCTGATGTCATCCCCAGCGACTACGCCGAATGGCTGGCCGATCTCAAAGCCCGCATCCATCAGGCCCAGCAACGCGCCACCCTCTCCGTCAATCGCGAGCTGATTGCCTTCTACTGGCAGCTCGGTAAAGACATTCTCGCCCGCCAGTCCACGCAGGGCTGGGGCGCCAAGGTCATCGAGCGACTGTCCCGCGACCTTCGCACCGCGTTCCCCGAGATGAAGGGCTTTTCCCGCGCCAACCTCCTCTACATGCGCGCCTTCGCCGAAGCGTGGCCGGAAGTCGCAATCGTCCAACAGGCTGTTGGACAATTGCCTTGGGGCCACAACATCGTGCTGCTCACCCGGCTCAAAACTCCGGAATGGCGGCTGGCCTACGCCCAGAAAGTGATCGAACACGGCTGGTCGCGCAATGTCCTCGACCTCCACATCGAAACCCGCCGCCTCGAACGCGAAGGCCAGGCCATTACCAACGTCGCTCTTCGCTTGCCTCAGCCGCAGTCGGACTTGGCCCGTGAATCGCTCAAAGACCCCTACCATGAGTCTGCGTTGACCATGGCCAACAAAGTGCTTCATGATAAACGCTCTGTTTATCAAGAGACGGTCTTGAGCCCATGGACAACGCAGCGATGAAGTCCCGGCGAGCCGGCCACTACGAGCGACAGCTGACGGGCTATCAGGCCTTTATCCCTGCACACCTGCCGCCGGACCCACCGCTGGCCACTGACGGTGAGCTCCCGGCGCTGCTGGCCGCCGCCAACCACGCCCTCGGCCGCCTCGATGGCGCCGTCCTCACCCTGCCCAATCCCGATCTTTTCGTCTTCATGTATGTCCGCAAGGAGGCCGTGCTTTCGAGCCAGATCGAGGGCACGCAAAGCTCCCTGCAGGACGTGCTGGCCGCCGAGGCCGCCCTGCAAGACCCCACCACCCCGCGCGACGTGGGCGAGGTGCTGAGCTATGTCCGCGCCATGGACCACGGCCTCCAGCGCCTGGACCAACTGCCCGTGTCGGTGCGCCTGATCCGCGAAATCCACGCCGAACTCATGCGCGGCGTGCGCGGCCACCGGCTCACGCCCGGAGAACTGCGCACCACCCAGAACTGGATCGGCCCCGGCGGCTGCACCCTGCACGAAGCCAGCTTCGTGCCGCCACCGCCCCACCTCGTGGCCGAGTCCCTGTCGCAGCTTGAGGGATTCCTGCATCGCGACGACGGCCTGCCCGTGCTGGTCAAGGTCGGGCTGGCGCATGCCCAGTTCGAGACCATTCACCCCTTTCTCGATGGCAACGGCCGCGTGGGGCGTCTGCTCATCACCTTGCTGCTCACAGAGCGCAAGCTGCTGACCAAGCCCGTGCTCTATCTATCGCACTACTTCAAGCGCCACCGTCAGACCTATTACGACCGCCTGCAGGCCGTGCGCGATACCGGTGACTGGGAAGGCTGGATGCACTTTTTGCTGCGCGGCGTCATCGAAGTGGCTGCACAAGCCGCCGACACCGCGCGCCAGATCCTGCAGGTGCGCGAAGACGCCCGCCGCACCATCACCGAAAACTTAGGACGTGCCGCCGGCAACGGCCACCGCGTGCTTGAACACCTGTTCGACCGCCCCATGGTCACCGTCGCCAGCATTCGCGAGCTGCTCAAGGTCACGCCCGCCGGCGCCAACAGCCTGGTCACGCGGCTGGAAAAGCTCGGCCTGCTGCGCGAATTCACCGGCTTTGCGCGCAACCGCCGCTTCCGGTTCGAGCCCTATCTAAGCCTCTTTGAAGAGCGCCGGGAGAACGCAGCATGAAGCCGCGAGCGCGCGGGCTCATGCCGCGCCTCGTCGCCGAACTCCACGGACGGTTCGCCGAGTCCGCGAGGCTGGAGCAGGCTAACGAAGCGAATCTGAGGGGGCTGGGTTATGGCGGGTGATTGGGAAGCGACCTCGCTCGGCGAATGCGCGGAATGGCTTTCCGGCGGCACGCCATTCAAAGGTAACGATGCTTTCTGGTCCGGCTCAATTCCGTGGGTCAGCGCCAAGGACATGAAGTCCTTTCGACTTCACGACGCAGAAGATCACATCTCGCCTCTCGCAGTTGGTCACGGCGGCAAGGTCGTGCCGGCTGGAACGATTCTGCTGTTGGTGCGCGGCATGACACTGCACAACGACGTTCCGATTTGCATGGTCTCTAGGGACATGGCGTTCAATCAGGACATCAAAGCGCTTCGTCCGGCGAAGAACGTGGACGGAGCTTTTCTCGCTTACTGGTTGCTTGCGCATAAACCAGACTTGCTGGCTTCTGTAGATCATGCCGGGCATGGAACCGGACGACTTGTCACCGACACGTTGAAGGGAAAAGCGGTGCAACTCCCACCCCTCGCCGAGCAAAAAGCCATCGCGGCGGTGCTTGGGGCGCTGGACGACAAGATCGAGTTGAACCGGCGGATGAACGCGACGCTGGAGGCGATGGCGCGGGCGCTGTTCCAGAGCTGGTTCGTCGATTTCGACCCCGTCCGCGCCAAACTCGACGCCCGCCCCCCTACCGGCCTAGACCAAGCCACCGCGGCTCTCTTCCCCGATTCGTTTCAAGACTCAAATCTCGGCCCTATCCCGCATGGGTGGACCGCCAAGCCGCTGCCGGAAGTCGTCGAAGTAAATCCGCGTCGCACCTTGAAGGGCGGAACCATCGCGCCCTACCTCGATATGAAAAACCTGCCGACGCAGGGACACAGCGCTGACGAAGTCGTTGACCGCGAGTTCAACTCCGGCACCAAGTTTCAAAACGGCGACACGCTCCTTGCCCGCATCACGCCCTGCTTGGAGAATGGCAAGACCGGCTTCGTCGATTTCCTCGCAGACGGCCAAGTCGGTTGGGGCTCCACCGAATATATTGTCCTCGCTCCAAAGCCGCCGCTCCCGCCGCAGTTCGGCTACCTGCTCGCCCGCTCAGACGCGCTGCGCACCCACGCCATCCAAAACATGACCGGCACCAGCGGACGCCAGCGCGTTCCTTCCGATTGTTTCGAAAAGTTCCTCCTCGCCGTCCCAACACCCCCAATTGCCCGCCGCTTCGACGAGCTCACCGCGCCGCTGATGGCGAAGATCAAAGCCAACTCGAACGAATCCCGCACCCTCGCCACCCTGCGCGACACCCTGCTGCCGAAGCTGCTCAGCGGCGAGCTTCGTGTCGCCGATGCGGCGAACGGATTGGACGCAAACGCCTAGCCATGGACGCCCGCGTCACCGAACTGCACTGCATCATGCCGATCGCCAATCTTGGCTCGGTGATGACGCACGGCATCCTGTCCTATGAGCGGGCAGCGCGTCTGCCGCATCGGTCGGTGGCGATGCAGCCGGTGCAAGATCGCCGCGACCAGAAGCAGATTTCCGGCGGGCTGAAGCTGCACCAGTACGCGAACCTATACTTCCATGCCCGCAATCCAATGCTCTTCAAACGGCTGAACGAGGCGGGCTCGCTGTGCATCCTGCGCGTATCGACGGAAGTGCTGGCGCTTTCGGGGACGGTGATTTCGGATCAGAACGCGGCTAGTGACTATGTGCGGTTCTATCATCCCTCGCAGTGCCAAAATCTGGTGTTCGATGACATTTTTGCGCTGGACTGGAGGCACCCAAACGACCCAATCGCCTACTGGCGGCACAAGGCGCGGAAGTGCGCTGAGGTGCTGGTCCCGCAGCGCGTCGAAACCCGGTTCGTAATCGGTGTATACGTAGTTGATTCTGCGACTTCCGCAGCACTTTCCTCGGCCGGATTAAACGAGTCCGTGACCGTTAATCCGGGTATATTCTTTCGATGAATTGCAGGGTCCAGCCATGATGAGAGCACTGATCGGAGACCTGTTCCAAAGCCCGGCGCAGGCGCTGGTCAACACGGTGAACTGCGTCGGCGTGATGGGGAAGGGCGTGGCCGAGCAGTTCAAGGCCCGCTACCCGGCGATGTTCGTCGACTACAAGCAGCGTTGCGACCGAGGCACAGTGCAGCTGGGTCAGCCATACCTGTATCGCGATGTGTGCGGCGCGCTGATCGTGAACTTTCCGACCAAGGGGCACTGGCGTTCGCCTTCGAAACTGTCGGACATCGAAGCGGGCCTGGATTCTCTGGCCGCGCAGTTGCCGCAATGGGGCGTCACGAGCCTGGCCATGCCGCCGCTGGGTTGCGGCAACGGTGGCCTGCAGTGGTCCGAAGTCGGCCCGCTGATCTGGCGCAAGGTGCAGGGATTGGCCGTTGACATCGAGGTCTATGCGCCATACGGCACACCGAAGTCGCAGCTGACGACGGAGTTCCTCACTGCCCCAGCGCAGATGAGCCTGGACGACCGTGGCCGCAAGCAGCCGAAGCTGAAGCCCGACTGGGTGGTGCTGGTGGAAGTGCTGCGCGAGCTGCAGGCCCAGCCGTATGCGAATCCGGTGGGGCGGACGATCTTCCAGAAGATTTGCTACGTGGTGACCGAGATGGGCGTGCCAACCGGTTTTCAGTTCGGCAAGGGGAACTACGGGCCGTTCTCGGGTGATGTGAAGGACGCGCTGCACGACTTCAGCAACCGCAACTGGGTGCAGGAAGAATCGCTCGGCAAGATGCTGGCGCTGCGCGTTGGCCCCGCCTACGAGCATGACCGAAAGCGCTTCGCCGAGATCATCGAGCTGCACCAGAGGAAGATCGCCAAGACCGTCGATCTGTTCAGCCGGATCAAGAACACCGAGCAGGCCGAAGAAGTAATGACGGTGATGTACGCAAGCCGCCAGATCAAGCAGGGAGCGCCGCTTAGAGTGGTCGAAGAACAGCAGATTTACGACTACATCCTTGACTGGAAAAAGGCTTGGAACAAGGACGAGAAGAAAGCAGCGGTGGCCAGCACGATCCGTAATCTCGTCGTGCTCGGCTGGATACGAGCGCGCATCAGCGAAACGATGCTTGAGGCCTGATGGCCTGTGGCGACGTTGATGAATCCGTCGTCGAAGACGCCGCCTTGGCGCGGTTCGGGCTAAGGAACTGATTGAGACCTGCTGCAAAACGATCCTCGCCGAGCGCGGCAAGCCCGTGTCCGGCGCGCCCGACATCTCGACGCTGACAAAAGAGACGCTCAAGGAATTGAAGCTCGTCCCCGAAGGAATCCAAGAA
>Ga0163154_10005029_pt1 | contig 17075 bp, 15 predicted proteins | sample OliLakLV19MP9P1_FD_148649 | JGI IMG/M metagenome (GOLD analysis project Ga0163154, IMG submission 148649) | Freshwater microbial mat bacterial communities from Lake Vanda, McMurdo Dry Valleys, Antarctica - Oligotrophic Lake LV.19.MP9.P1 | ecosystem: Environmental > Aquatic > Freshwater > Lake >... | reverse complement strand
GGCCGGGGGTCGGGGGCCTTAAGACGCAAGTGCCGTAAAAAGAGCCTGCATTTCAGCCGGTTGACCGACAGAGATGCGGATGTGGTTGGGGACGTCCCAACGCTGTCCCCCAGCAATCAACACCCCCTGTTCACTCAACCGTTTGACCAGAGCCGTACAGTCACCTTGGGTCTTGGCCCAAACAAAGTTTGCCTGACTGGGCACGGGCGTGATCCCGAATTTAGGCAGTTGGAGCATCAGTTGTGCGCGGGCTTGGATAGCGAGTTGGCGGGAGTTGTCGAGGTGGGCTTGGTCCTTGAGAGCAGCAGTGGCAGCAGCCATGGCAGGACTATTACTGGCAATCAAACCCATGGTGAAAGCCCGGACTTTACGGATCACCGGCAGACTCCCGACCGCATAGCCCACCCGCAAACCCGCCAGCCCATGAACCTTAGAGAAAGTCCGCGTCACTAGGACATTAGGACGGCTCAAAGCCAAGTCCACGGCAGACTTAACCCCGGGGTCCGTGGCGAAATCCAGATAGGCTTCATCCACCAAGAGGAGAGCCTGCGGACCAAGACGGTCAGCAAGACGGGTCAAGTCACTGTGACTTACAGCCGTCCCTGTGGGGTTGTTGGGGTTGGTGACGACCACGAGTCGGGTTTGGGGCGTGATGGCGCGGGCCATGGCACTCAGGTCATGACGATAGTCCAAGAGGGGTACGAGGACCCGTTTCACCTGGGGGAGCATATCCTCAACCGCCGAACCAATCTCACCGTAGGCGGGGGTCGCCTCCACAAATTCACCACCCGCCATCCCGTAGGCTAAGGCCACAGCACGGAGCAGTTCAGTAGAACCAACACCCAGCAGGATTTGACTCTGGGCAAGGGCGGCGAAAAGAGCGCCGAGGTTCCCGGCATCCTGGGGAGCCGCGAAGGGGAGTTGGTGCAGGTTGTGGAGTTGCCTAATAAGACCTACGGTCTCCATCATCGGATAGCGGTTGGTCCCGGCGAGGGCGGTGGTGGCAGCTTGGATGGCGCGGGGAGAGGGACCGAGGGGGTTCTCGTTGTAGAGGATCTGGACGACGCCCGTGGGTACCCCGATGCCTTGCACAAGTTCTTTAGCCCAAGCGCGGGATTGTAGTCCATAGGCTGTCGCCCCCATTGCCCCGAGAAATATGCGCCGTGATCGGTCCATCGCCATCGTCCTCATTTTTGGGGAGTATAGCTGATTGCAGGGTCTTGGTTTTGTTGGTTGTGTACTAATTGCAAATTTCGGAGATCTCACCGAGGACAGCTTCTAGACTCAAACTGTTAGCGGCTTCTTGCTCGACGCGTTGGACGGTGGTGGGATCAAGGCTGAGTTGTTGGATCAGCAGGGCATAGGCTTGGGTTTCTTCAGGATTGACACAAGATTCACCGGGGGCGCGGCGGGAGACATGGATCACGATGTAGGCGAGTTTGAGGAGGAGTTCGCGTTCCTGGGGGTCCTGGAGTCGGGGGAGGGTTTCAGCTAAAGGAATGTTCTGGTGTAAAAATTCCTGGATCTGGGTCTGGAGCATGGGAGGTATGTCCTCACTGTGCGTGAAGAGATGCACTAGATGCTCGGTCATCATGCTGACCTCGGCGGATTCAAGGACGCCATCGGCCCAGGCCATTGCAGTGAGGGCACGGAGGAAATTCATCTGGCGGGGGGTGATGAGCGGGCTGTCTTCCATGGCTTCGTTACCCTTCAAATATTTTGATTATCCGCTATGGGTAGTTCATTCGGCTCCTCTGCTCCGCTGACCTAAAGGGGCTGTTGTGGCGGAGGACTTTCATCAGGTACGGCAGCTCCCACAACCTCAATAATTGGCACTCGCTCAGTACGCAGGATGAGTGGCACGGTGACGGATACTGAGAAATGTAGAATTTGCGCTTCTGGATGGCGGAATTCAAGCAAACTCAGACAGCACCAAGTATCAATCATGAGGGGTGGATGGGCAGGAGCTAACGAGTTAGTATAGCCCGTCTCAAAGTAGAGGTTGTACTGTCCTTGGGGAACAGTAACAGTAGCATCCTCGAAAAGGTCTGAGACTAAGATGCCCTCGTCATGAGTCACTACAAAGGATACCTGAATAGTTCTGATTGCTGCTCGCCTTGGGGTAAAATCATTACCGATTTCAGGCGTTATTCTTGCCGACCAAGTTAAGAACTTAGATTAGAATGCTCGTCGAGTCAGACACGTAGGTAAGGCCCCTGATGAAGTCACGGATGAAGTATTAGGAAAACTACACACTTTGCTCTCTTAATTCCTACCCGAGCATAGCTAACAATAACCTCAACGCGCCGCCCGCCATAGCAATACCCCCCCAATACTTAGGGTAATCAAGTTAGGAAGCCAAGCGGCAAAGATAGGCGAGAGATAGCCCAACTGTCCCCAGGCTTGAGCCAAAAAGGACAACACGTAATAGGCAAAGATAATCAGTACACTCACCCCCAGCCCCAAGGCCCCAGTCGTCCGTTGGGGGCGCATTCCTAGGGTGGAACCGATGAGCGCAAAGGCCAGACAGGTCCAGGGGAGAGCGTACTTGAGGTAATACTGCACCGCCAGCTTCGTCGTGTCTTGGCCTGCCTCTCCTGCCAACTGCATGAACTGGCGGAGTTCGGTAATCGTCATCTCCTCGGGACGTTTTTTGCTGCGCTCAACTAACTCAATCGGACGGCGTGAGAGGTTGATCTGCTGTTGAGCAAATTTGAGGACGTTGCGGTAGTTGCCCTCGCTGTCAATCACGTAGCTCACCCCGTCCTTGAAGAGCCATTTATTCTCACGAGGGAGCCAAATTCCTTGACGGGCCGTGACGATCTGGGTCAATCGTTCCTGGGTGAAATCCAAGACCTTCATATTGGTCATCACCCCGTTATCGTAATTACTGGCATAGAGAATCCGGGCGAGTTGGGTACTGACTTTGCCGCTGGCATCCTTGCGGTCCTCAAATTCCTGATAGAAGATGTTGTACTTCTGAAATGACGGTAAATCCGTATTGAGGGCTTTCGCTAAAGTGACGCTCGCTTCATAACTGGCACTAGGGACCAAGCTTTCGTTGAAAAAAAACGTCAGGGCCGTCACCCCCAGACTCAATACCGCCGCCGGAATAATCATCCGATAGACCCCCACCCCACAGGCTTTGAGGGCAACAATCTCGCTATCGGCACTGAGCCGACTGTAGGCCAACAGGGTAGCGAGGAGCATAGACATCGGGAAGGTCAGTACGATAAACCCCGGTAGCCGCAGGACGAAAATCCGCATCGCTGTCTGGAGAGCCAACCCGTTCTCGACCATCAGCCGGACCAACTCAAAGAGCGAACCAATTGCCATGACCAGGGACGAAAAAGCCACTACGCCAAACAAAAATGGTAGAGCCATCTCCAGGAACAAGTAACGGTCCAACCGCGAGACCCCCAGCCCAGCCGGAAACGCTAATTTCAACCCTGTCTCCCTGGATGCATTAATTTACGATAGCGCACCGTCTACCACCACCTACCACGACTGTTACAGTTGAGGAAAGCCGCCCTAACCCAACCATGCAGACCGAACCCAAACCCGAACCCAAACCCAGCTATGTCAAACTCGCCATGCGAAACATGGTCCGTAAACGCGGGACCTCGATCTATCATTTCTTCTTGACGTTTGGCGGCATGATTGGTTTCTTGGTCGTCCTGAGTCTATTGTTTCGCGGATGATCTACCGTTATCCACCCCTGCTACCCGGTGTCTTGGTCAAACGGTACAAACGGTTCTTTGCCGATATTGCGTTAGCCGATGGCACGGTGGTCACGGCCCACTGTCCCAATACCGGGCCAATGACCGAAATCTCAACGGTGGGTTCGGCTGTCTATATCTCTGAGGCCAACAGTCCCGCCCGTAAACTGGCCTACACCTGGGAGATGATCCAGGTGGATGGGTCTTGGGTGGGGGTGAATACGCACTTACCGAACCGGGTTGTGGCTTTAGGTTTGGCGGATCATCAGTTTGCGGACCTGCCTAGTTACACCCGCTTTCAACCCGAAGTGCCCTACGGCAGCGAACAAAGCCGAATTGATTTTTTGTTGCACAGCGAACGACCTCTGTACCTAGAAGTTAAAAGTACCACCTGGACTCAGCCCACGCCTGAAGGCCGCAGGGCCATTTTCCCAGATACGGTCACTACTCGTGGTCAAAAGCACCTGCGTGAACTGACCGCCCTAGCCGAGCAAGGTTTGGGAGCAGCCATCCTCTATTTCATCAACCGGGGCGACTGTGTGAGCTTCAGTCCAGGCGATGGGCCGGACCCAGAGTATGGACGGTTGTTGCGGCGGGCGGTGGCGGCGGGGGTATTAGTTTTGCCCTATCGTTTTATGGTGAGTCCCTTGGGCTTGACCTTGGGCGAGCGCGTACCCGTGGTTCTCTAGCGAATCCAGCCCTCGCGCAGTGCCCGTACTGCTGCTTGAACCCGGTCATTCACCTCCAATTTTGCCAGGATATTGCTGACATGAATCCGTACCGTTCCCAGCGCGATAAATAACTGTTGGGCAATCTCGGGGTTACTCAAACCAGCGGCGATGAGTTTCAGGACTCCGCGTTCGCGTTCGGAAAGAGGATTGGGAACAGGGGTCCGGTTGAGGTCGCGCAGGACCCGTTGCGATACCTCGGCATCCAGCCAAGTCGCCCCGCCCAAGACGGCTTGGACGGCCTGAATCAGCCGTTCCCCCGTAGTCCCCTTGAGACAGTAACCGTCCGCCCCCGCGCTCAAGGCCCCGAATACGCTCTCGTCTTCTTCGTGGGAAGTTAAGACTAGGACGCGTAACTGGGGTTGCTCCTGTTTGAGAAGACGGGTGGCCTCAATTCCGCTCAGGATGGGTAGACCTAAGTCCATCAAAACTAGGTCTGGGGCGAGTCGGCGCGTGAGGAGGATGGCCTGTTCGCCGTCGCTGGCCTCCCCGACCACGGTGAAGACCGGGCTGAGGGTCTCGACGAGATTCAGCCGCATCAAGGCGTGGTCCTCGACGACGAGAATCCGGGTCATGACGGCAACAGGAAACAGAATGTACTGCCTTGACCCAGTTCACTCTTGGCCCAGATCTGTCCCCCATGGGCCTCGACGACCTGCCGACAGAGGTATAAGCCCAACCCGGTCCCCATCGGATGATGGCTACCCTGGAACCGAGCAAACAAGGTCCCCAATTGCTCAGGGGGGATACCCCGGCCTGTATCCTGGATTATCCCTAAACAACCCTGGGCCGTCTGGGCGATCTGGACTTGCACACTCCCCCCACTGGGCGTGAACTTAAGGGCATTATCGATGAGATTGACCAAAACCCGACGTAGCTGCTGGCTATCCACGGCGGTCCAACAGGGATCTCGGGTTTCAATTTGGAGAGCGACCTGTCGGGCTTGGGCCAGGGGCGTTAATTCCTGGAGACACTGCGTTACCAAAGCGGTCAAATCGGTGGGTTCCCGCTGTAACACCATCCGCCCTGCCTCATAGCGGTAGATGAGGAGCAGACATTCAATCAACCCCAATAACGCTTGATGGCTCTGGACCACTGCTTGCAACATCCGCGTTTGTTGAGGATTGAGTGCGCCGTACTGTCCATTTAGGGTGAAATTCAGGGTCTGGACAGCGGCGAGGACGGGGGTTTTGAGGTCGTGGGTGAGGGTGGCAACGAAATCTTCGCGCAACCGTTCGCCCTCTTTTTGGAGGGTCACATCGCGGATGACAGCGACCCCGCCCAGGATTTCACCCGTGACCGCTTTGAGAGGAGCACAGGTGGTTTGGATCATCCGGCTTTGGCCTTGGTGGTTCTCCAGCCGGTTAAGTTCCCGCAGAGGGAGACCTTCTGCCATCACCCGCTTGAAGATGGTTTCGCGTAGGGGAACCCGTTCGCCCTGTGCATCATAGAGCCGGATGCCCTGCCAGTTTCCCAAGTCCGTCGGGTTCGTCGCCAGTAGTTCATAAAAAGCCGAGTTAGCCGTAATCACCCGCCCCGCCAGCCCATACACGAGGACTCCCTCCGCAATCGCTTCAATAATTAATTCGAGTTTGTCCTTCTCCGCCGTCAGGTTAGCAAGCAGTTGTTGGTTAGCTTGGGCCTGCTCGGTGATGCGCTGGCTCATCGTTACAAAAGAGTCTACTAAAACCTGAACTTCTAGAGCGGTGGGGGCAAATTTCAGCGGTGGGGTCGGCTGACCCAGGCTCAAGCGTTGCATGGCGAGACTGACCTGTTGTAAGGGCAAGCTCATTCGTTCGCTCAACCAGAAGGCAAACCCCACCGCCACCAGGACCGTCACCCCCACCCCCAGGGCGAAACTACCCACAAACGTCTCAGGCACTCCAGTCGTCAAGCTCCGTTGCAAAATTGCCCACTCAATCACCCCCAGCACGACCACAGGTAACACCGCCACCAGGGTGAAGAGCAGGAGGTATTGGGTCCTCAGATGTAAGCGCAGACGGGCCATCAGTCTAGGGTGTGATTGCCCCGGATCTTAGCAACTGGGCACAGCGAAAAAATCCTCAGCGCACCGGGCAAAAAGCTCCACTCCCAGCGTGAGGGCCTGTTCATCGAAGTCAAAACAGGGATGGTGGTGGGGTTTATCCAAGCCCTCTGCCGAGTTTGCCGAACCCAAAAAGAAATAACACCCCGGTACCCGCTCCAGGAAAAAGGCCATATCCTCTCCGCCCATGGTCTGTTCAGAGACGACTTGTAACTGGGCCTCCGTCGCGCACCGCTCCACCAAGGCGGTGACGAGCTTGTGATTGAGGACGGTGGGGTAGTGGCGGCTGTACACCAAGTCGTAGCTCGCCCCCAAGGCCTGACAGACTCCGGCAATAACCTGCTCTAACCGTTGGGGTAATTGGGTGGCAAGCTCCGGGGTAAAACAGCGCACCGTCCCTTCAAGGACTGCACTGGGGGCAATCACATTGAAGGCACTCCCGGCATGAATTTGACCTACCGTCACCACGGCTGATTCCAGAGGATTGACGTTCCGGCTAACGATGGTTTGGAGGGCGACCACCACTTGCGCTGCCACCACCACGGCATCCACAGTCTGGTGGGGCATCGCACCATGTCCGCCCCGCCCCGTAATCGTTACCTTGAAATGGTCCGAAGTCGCCATCATCGGGCCAGACTTGACCCCGACAGTTCCCAAGGGCAGGTTATTCCACAAGTGCAGACCGACGATAGCCTGGGGACTGGGATTTTCGAGAACGCCCGCTTCAATCATTGGCAAGGCTCCCCCTGGTCCCTCCTCAGCGGGCTGGAAAAATAGTTTCACGGTCCCCACGGGCGGCGATTCCGCCAAAAGTTTCGCCAGTCCTAACAGGATTGCTGTATGTCCATCGTGTCCACAGGCGTGCATGACCCCCGGATGTTGAGAACGGTAGGGGACGGGGTTGAGTTCGTGCATCGCCAAGGCATCCATATCTGCTCGGAAAGCTAGAACCCTGGGGTCGCTCCCCGCTAGAACCGCCACTACCCCAGTTTTCGCCACCCGCTCAGTCTGCCAACCCCACTGTTGGAGCCGTTCCACGACGTAGTTATGGGTCAGATGCTCCCGAAACCCCAACTCTGGATATTGGTGGAACTGCCTACGCCACAGGGACAACAGGGGGGACAGGACGGCAACAGTGGGACGGATCTGCATGACAAACGCTCTATTTCTTTAAGGATGCCAGCCCCCACCAGAAACGTCCAGCCAGCTAGGACCAGCGGTGGTCAATTAAGAAGCCTTGGTTTGTCCATTCTTCTTCGAGTTGTTTCTGTTGGGACATCGCTTTACGGAGAGCACGGATCACCTCTTGGACCTGGGGAGCACGTTTAGGATCTTCGCGGAGGACCCGTCCCATCGTCTCTTGTTCGAGTAAGGTCAGCAGGGTCTCATAGAGGATAGGGGCGGGTACGGGCATATGCATTAGACGGCTCCTAGGAGTTGACGGACAGCTAAGCAGGGGTCGGGGGCACGGACTAGCTGTTCACCGACTAAGAAGGCCGTGCAACCCTGGGCCTTGAGCGTAGTTACTTCTTGCTGGGTATGAATCCCGGACTCAGCCACGACGAGGATACCCGCGAGTTCCGTGCGCCGTTGGTCAATCAGCCGGACAGTGGTTTGCAGATCTACGGTGAAGTCCTCTAGGTTGCGGTTGTTAATCCCCAACAGTTGTAAGCCGGGGATCTGCCGTGCCCGGTCCAGTTCCTCTAGCGTATGGACTTCAACTAAAACGGTCAGCCCTAGACTCCGGGCAATCCGGTGGAGATACAGTAAGTCCTGGTCCGTATGCAGGGCCACAATCAGCAACACCGCATCGGCTCCGTAGGCGCGGGCCATAAAAAGTTGGTAGCCGTGGAGAATGAATTCTTTACACAGGAGCGGTACGGACACGGCGGCGCGGACGGCCTGCAAGTCCTCATGACTCCCCCCAAAGAATTTCCGGTCGGTCAACACCGAGATACAGGCCGCTCCGCCCGCTACGTAGTCTTGGGCCAAGGCCACGGGGTCAAAGGGGTCACGGAGGATGCCTTGACTGGGGGAGGATTTTTTCACTTCAGCAATCAAGGCGAGGGGAGATTCCCGGAGGGCCTGCATGAAATCGCGGGGGGCCGGGGCGTGTGCCACCCGTTCCTTGAGGTCCTTGAGCGGGAACTTCTCGCGCCAATACTCCACCTCAGCTTCTTTTTGCCAGACGATGGCCTCCAGGATGTTCTGGGGCTTGTCGAGTCCCGAGGCTAAGTAAAAAGTCAGGGTCTCGACCGCAATCGCGGCGTTCTCAGGACGGCGACGGATGGGCATACATGAACCGATGAATTTACAAATTCTACCCTTTTGGGCCAACGGCCTAGGCATCCACGTCGGCGGAACAGACTGGCGCAACAGTAACAGCCGCCCCCTACAGTTTGAGCGGCGCGTAGACGATGGCGCGGAGGCGGTTCAATAAATCATAAAAAGGTTCCCAGTCGTCCTGTTGGCTGATGGCTTCCCAGATGGCTTCGATTTGGGGGCGCACGAGGACGGTGGTGGGGTTTTGTTTTAGGCGGTGGGGGACTAGGTGACGGTCGGGGATAGAGAGTTTCATTAATTGTTGGTGGTAGCGGGTTTTCCAATTCATAAAGAGCGTGAGGAAGGGTCCGGGTTGGGTCGGGTCGGGAATGCGGTCAATATCGGTGAACCAGGCGGGGCTGAAGTTTTCGCTGAGGTCCACAAAGAATTCGTGGTAGTCCTGTTTACTTTCTTCAAGCCAGCGCAGCAGTGACATACACAACTCTTCGGCTTGGGGACTGGGTTCAGGCGGAAGGCCCATTTTCTCTAGCATCCGGGCTTGGTAGGCGCGGGTGTAAGTCTCGGCAAAATCCGCTAAGCCGCTCTCCATCTCAGCTTGAGGAATGACCAGCGCGAGGGGACGTTGCAGTAATTCCAAGTTCAGGTGACAGATCCCCGGCTGATTCCCGAAACAGTAACGGCGGTAGTGATCAAAATAGGCGGCGGTGAAGGTCGGGTCATAATGGGTGATGAAAGCGTAAGGGCCATAGTCAAAACTCTCCCCGGTAACGGACATATTGTCAGTATTGAGGACCCCGTGACAGAAACCGACCGCCATCCACTGGGCACAGAGGCGGGCCACCCGTTGCACTAATTCGGCGTAAAAGAGTGCATAACGGTCTGATTCTCGTTGCAGGTGGGGGTAATACTGTTCAATCACGTGGTCTAGTAACTTCTGGGTGAGGTCGGGGCGTTCGAGGTACAAGAAACGTTCAAAGGTCCCGAACCGGATGTGGGAGCGGCTGAAGCGGACCATGACTGAGGCGCGGGTGGGCGAGGGTTCATCACCGCGCCAGAGTTGTTCGCCCGTCTCAATCAGGCTTAGGCAACGGGAAGTATAAACTCCCTGGGCTTGCAGGGCTTCCGCCGCTAGGACTTCACGTATTCCGCCCTTGAGGGTCAGCCGTCCATCGGCACTGCGGGAATAGGGCGTTGTCCCCGAACCTTTGGTTCCTAGGTCGTAGAGTTCGCCATCGGTCCCCTGCACTTGACCATACAAAAAGCCCCTACCATCGCCCAAGCGGGGGTTATATTCGCCGAACTGATAGCCGTGGTAGCGCAAGGCCAACAGCGGCATCCGTCCAGCAAATTGCCCGAACGCCTGGATGAAATTCTCATCCGTTACTTGAGCGGGGTCCAAACCTAACCGGGGCAACAGGTCGTCATTGCGAAAACGCAGAATTTGCTGGGGAAACTGGGCCGCTGTCACTTCGTCGTAATACTCAGCACCCAGAGACTCTAGGGCCGGGACGTAGGGTAAGGCCAAAAAAGGGTTGTTCATTTCGCAATAACAGCAACAGCTTTTCTAATCTTCGTCTTTATTGCCGCGCTAGGGAGGGCAGATTTTTCGTTGGTCTGCTCTCCTTAGTGATTGGGGCTAGTCTTGCTTCTCGGGGGAAAGTAGGGCTGGGTTTACGAGTGCGACTAAGGGCGGCGGTCCCGAAATCCCTGATTAAGGGATTATCATCTTTGCCATAAAAACCGCGCACGGTGCTGTTATCTCTGAAAAGGAACGGGATTTAGCTTATTTAAGAAAGTTCCACCGCCGCGCAGTAGAGCAGGTAAGCGGATGCGTGCATCCATCTGTTTACAATTAGTCCATGAAAACTGACAGTCTGTTCTACACCTTTTTTCAGACGCTCCCCTCCGCCTTCTTTGACACCTTGGGGCTGCCCCCACAGACTGCTGACCGCTACTCTTTTGATTCTATTGAGGTCAAACAACTGAGCTTTCGGATTGACGGGGTGTTCCTCCCCCAAACCCCTGACCTACCCATCTACTTTGTCGAGGCCCAGTTCCAAAGTGATGCTGCATTCTATTCCCGTTTCTTCAGCGAAATATTTATGTACCTAGACAAGGTTCTTCTGACGAATGACTGGCGTGGCGTGGTTCTCTATCCCAGACGCAGTATTGACCCGGCTGAGGAACCCCAAAACATCCGCTACCGGGAGCTATTACAGCCATCGCGGGTGCAAAGACTGTACCTCAACGAGTTGGGAGATAGAGGACGAACTTTACCCGGCGTGGGCTTGCTATGTTTGGCGGTGGTGCAAGAAGCGGAAGTTACCGAGTATGTCCGGGGGGTGTTAAGGCAAGCTCAGGCACAGGGCGAGGGATACTACGACCTAATGCTAGAACTAGTGGGGAGGACGTTAGTGCAGCGTTACCCTGAGATAAGCCGCAAGGAGTTAATGAGCATGATGGAACTACAATTGACCGGGTGGAAAGAGTCGCGGGTATTCCGTGAAGTGTTAGCCGAAGGTAGGGCAGAAGGCGAATTGAAAGGTAAGGCAGAAGGCAAGCTCGAAGGCAAGTTAGAGGCTGTCCCGGCTTTGGTGGCACGGGGTTTTACGGTAGCGGAGATTGCGGAGATTCTGGGCTTGTCGGTAGCACAGGTACAGGCAGTACAGCCCTAGTCTTTGCGCTTTGACTCGGTGCAGCATCAAGAGGCCCCTCCGCCCCACTTGTGGGGGACCAAGACCACGAAGACACAAGAAAGTTCTTATTCTTGCTCCCCTACCCTGCTCGCCTGTGCCCGACAGGGTACGGGGTACTTTTGTCCATGGCGTAGGCCAACCAGCCGGAGAACAACAGGCGCGTGTTGAGGACAGGATAGTCGGTAGCCGACAGGTCAGCTAAGAGGTCTCTGACAAGGTTTGGGAAAGATTGTCGCAGGCGTCATTAGAAATTCTTTGTCGTCAGTCTAGGAGTATTTACGCTTCAGACTGGCTTTTTTTGTACCTATCTCTTAACTTTCAACACTTGTGAAAAAGACCATGTAGATCCGTCCTACCCCGTGGGGCCAAACTGCTATCCTGTTCCAACCAATCATGATATTTACGTAGACGCGCTAAGGGATCGGATTGTTGTAAAAAAGCTGCTACCAACCCTAACTCCTGCGCTAAAGCCAACACCGGCAAAGACTTAGTGTGAAAATTAATCCCTCTGGTACCTGCACCCCTGCTCCCATCCAACCGCGATTCAAAAGACTTGGTTTATATGATATGACAGAGTGTGCCCAGTCACAGCATGATGCAAAATTTGAACCGCTACCTCGCCCTTGCCCTAATCCTGCTCTGTGTTGCCGCCACGGTCGTCGGACTTGGTAAAACTAAATCACCCGAAGCCGCTACGGTTCGCAATGGCGAGATGGTCCTCCCCGTAGGCGACCGTTTAGAGTTGTTGACCCTGGAGGGCACGATTACCAGTGGTCGGACTGGCGGGGGTATCTTTAGTTCCGGTGAGGATGCCTTGAGTGTACGTGACCGTCTTTTAGAGATCGTCGCGGATGACCAGATTAAAGGGGTCTTGTTGCGGATTGACAGCCCGGGCGGGACCGTGGGCACTAGCCAGGAAGTTTACAACGCCCTAGGGCAAGTCCGTGCCCAAAAACCCGTGGTCGTGAGTATGGGAGATGTAGCCGCGAGTGGAGGCTATTACATCGCCTGTGGAGCCGACCGGATTTTTGCCAACCCCGGAACCTTGACCGGCTCAATTGGCGTGATCCTCTCCGGCTATAACGCGGCTAAACTGCTCGGGACCTTGGGAGTCGAGCCCCAAGTCGTCAAGTCCGGCCCCTACAAGGACATCCTCAGCATCAACCGTGCGCTCACCCCCAGCGAACGGACCCTCTTGCAAGCCCTGATTGGTGATACTTATGAACAGTTCCTCCAAGCCGTCGCCAAGGGCCGTAACCTCCCGCTGAATGCTTTAAGGCCCCTCGCTGATGGTCGCATCTACACGGGTCGTCAGGCCCAACGACTGGGTTTGGTGGATGAACTCGGCGGCTTAACCGAAGCTAAAGCTCACCTGCGCCGTCTAGCCAAAGAACGCTTTAGCTTAGACCAGGAACTCCCCCTCGTTGAGGGCGGTGGGACCCTAGATGGCCTGTTTCGTCGGCTCATCCCTGCTGCACAAACTAAAACGCCCTTGGGGTTAGACCTCAACAACACCCGTCAACCCCTCTGGCTTGCCCCAGGATTAACCCCATGATTGAACGCTATAGTCTGCCTGCCATGGCTGACCTGTGGAGCGAAGAACAGAAGTACAGCAACTGGCTCAAGGTGGAACTCGCCGCCTGTCATGCCTTGGCCCAACTCGGGGAGATCCCGGAGCAAGCCGTCGTCCACATTGAGCGCACTGCCCAGTTCTCCGTGGCCCGGGTCCAAGAGTTGGAGCGCGAGCTTAAGCATGATGTGATTGCCTTTTTGACCTGTCTCAATGAGTCTGTGGGACCCGAGGGCCGCTATATCCACTTGGGGCTGACCTCCTCTGATGTGTTAGATACAGCCTTGGCCCTACAACTAGTCCAATCCTTAGATTTATTGGCTACGGGCCTCGCCACCAGTATTACCACGGTCAGTAAACGTGCCTTAGCGGAACGGGACACCCTGATGGTGGGCCGGACCCATGGCATCCACGCTGAACCGATTACCTTCGGGTTCAAACTGTGCGGCTGGGTGGCTGAACTGAAGCGGCACCAGACCCGGCTCCAACAAGTCCGCGCACGCGTCGCAGTCGGGAAGTTCTCAGGGGCCGTCGGGACCTTTGCCCACCTCTCACCCCGCGTAGAAGAACTCGCCTGTGCCCGTTTGGGTCTGACCCCGGACCCCTGTTCGACTCAGGTGATTTCCCGTGACCACCATGCTGAATACGCGCAACTGCTGGCCCTGATTGCCGGGTCCTTGGACCGCTTCTGTACAGAGTTACGCAACCTCCAGCGCACCGACGTCCTAGAGGTCGAAGAATATTTCGCGCCCGGTCAAAAAGGCTCCTCTGCCATGCCCCACAAGCGCAACCCCGTGACTGCCGAACAACTCTGTGGGCTGGCCCGCCTCGTCCGCACCCATAGCCTTGCAGCCCTAGAGAATATGGCCTTGTGGCATGAGCGCGATATCTCCCATAGCAGTGTGGAGCGCGTGATCCTGCCCGACAGCTCGATTCTGGTCCACTATATGCTCGTCAAGTTCAATGACTTGATGACGGATTTATTGGTCCATCCCCACAACATGACCCGCAACCTCCAGATCTACGGCGGGGTGATTTTTTCGCAAAAAGTCCTCTTGGCTTTGGTCAAACAGGGACTGACCCGTGAGGAGGCTTACCGGATTGTCCAGACCCACGCCCATGCTGCCTGGAATCAACCCGACGGCAACTTCCGCGCCCGTCTGGAACAGGACCCCGAAATTCAACAACACCTCACCCCGGATGCCTTAGTGGATTGCTTTGATGCTCGGTTGCAACTGAAGAACCTAGATCTGATTTACGAGCGGGTCCTCGGGTCAGAATGCTAAGAGGACCCTCCGCCCCATACCCAGACGGGCACAGGCTCGTGGGGGACCAAGGCAGAAGAGGGAAGACAAAAAAGTAGAAGAGCATTCTTAATTCTTGCTCTCCTACCCTACTTACGGGGTAGAGGGCTTAACGACCGCCGACCACCACATTCTTAATCCGTATGTGGGGACCGCCCACAGCAACGGGGAGCGGGGATTGACCGCCCTTACCGCAACCCCCGGTCAGCCAGACTGCATCCGAACCTACCGCATCCACATCCTGGAGAGTCTGAAAAACGTTGCCCGTCAGGGTGACATCGCTCACAGGTTCGGCGAGTTGACCGTGGCGGACCATGAAGCCCTCGGCGGCGGCAAAGGTAAACATCTCGCCATTGGTCTGCCCGCCCAGCATACGGACAGCATAGATCCCCTCCTCAATGTCCTTAATCATGTCTGTAAAGCTAGTTTCGCCGGGGAGGATACCCGTGTTGGTCATCCGAATCAAGGGCGGGTGGGTGGCATCTAGGGCGCGGGCGTTCCCGGTAGGTTGTTCGTTGAGGATGCTGGCGGTCTCCAAGTTGTGTAGCCGTTGGGTCAAGATGCCGTCCTTAATTAAATATTTGCGTTGAGCGGGCACCCCTTCATCGTCGTAGGCGTAACTGCCGGGTTGGTTGGGGACTGTGCCATCGTCTACCACCGAGAGACTGGGGTGGGCAATCGGTTTACCCAGTTGCAACAGTTCCTGCATCCGGGGGTTCTCATAAATAAAATCCGCCTCCGAGAGATGCCCAAACGCCTCGTGGATGAAAACCCCGGCGAGATAGGGGTCCAGGACCACGGTGTATTGACCGCCCTTGACCGATTGGGCCTCTAGCTGCCGGACTGCTCGTTGCGCCGCGCCAAGTACTTCTTCCTCAATCCCTTCTAAAGCCCCGTAGCTCGTGCGGGAATGGACCGAGGCAAACCCCTGGCGGACCACATCCCCGGCCCGCGCAATCACCCCGAACCGTCCACTCACATCCAACCGTTCCTGCTCCAGCACCGTGCCCGTACTGTTGACAAACCAGACCGTCCGAAAAGTATCCGAGAGCCCCGCCATCGTCGTCTGAATCCGGGGGTCTGCCGCCAACAAAAGCTGATTATACTCAGCCAATAACGCCCGTTTATCCGCCAAACTCACGCCACGGGGGTCCTTCTCCATCTGGACCGGGACCGTAGCTTCGACGGATGGGACTGAGGCGAGGTGCGTCGTCGCTTGACCAACGAGTTGCGCCTGGGCCACCGCTTCGGCGACTCGACTCAGCAGTTCCGAGAGACGGTTAAAGGTCACAAAGCTCCAACCTCCCCGATGACAGGCCCGGACCCCCCCGACTAAGGAAAAATTCCGGTCCACTGCATCTAGGAGAGGACCTCGGAAGCCGAGACTGGTGTGTTCGCGCTGTTCAAGACGAATTTCTAAGTAATCCACCTGATTTTGATGAGCCTTGAGAGCGGCGAGGAGTTGGTCTTTCATAGTTCCCAATGCGCGAATGCAACCTCTATTATGACAAATTGACCCTCCGGCCCTAGTTCTAGTGGTTAGCGCGTCAAAATTGCGGTAAAACGTCTATCCCAAGCTGACAGGAATCGGGTAGAGTTATCATCAATCGCGTGGTGTGCGGATCTTGAGATGGTCGGTATTAGTTCGTTTTTGGCTTGTGCTGGCAATGTGCCCCCACCTGCCCCTCTGGGCTGCCTCAGTGCAGTTGATGGGCTGGCACTATGACCCCAAGACCCAAGCCCTCGAATTTGCCCTAAGTGGGGAGAGTATCCCCCAACTCAACTTTTACGATTCACCACCCCGCTTAGTCATTGACTTGCCGGGGGTGCAATTAGCCCGGTCTTTTCGGACGGTGGTCCATGACCGTCAGGTGCGTCAAGTACGGGCTGGTCAGATTAACAGCACCATGGGTCGTCTGGTCCTCGAACTCAACCAGGCTCCTGAGATGAGTCGGGTCAACCTCACCAAGATGGCGGGTAGTCGCTGGCGCATCCAGTTAGCCACCAATCCCCCTGTCGTTCCCGTCGCCTCCGTTCCGCCCGCCGCCCCGGCACTCCAGCTAGCCAGTAACAGTACAAGCCTGCCGCCCCTACCGCCCAATACGGTCAAGCTAGAAAATTTTGTCTTCACCGAAGAAGGTTTCCTGATCCGCACCACGGGACCGACGGAAGCCGGAGTCCGCAGGCTGGATGGACCGCCGCGCTTGGTCGTAGACCTCGTGGGGACGGTCCTCCCCACCCAATTCACTCGCCGGGTCTTTACGGCTGACCGGCTGGGGGTCCAACAGGTCCGCATCGGTCAGTTCCAAGCCCGCCCGCCCGTGACCAGGATTGTTCTAGATGTGGGGGCCGATACCTGGGACTGGGAAGCCGCCTATGACCCCAAGCTCAAAGGGGTCCGCCTCGTCCCCGCCGGACGACTCGCCATCGCACCGCCGACCGTGGGGACTAGTCTACTATCCGCCGCCCTAGTCGGTGACCAGTTGGTTTTTGATGCCGACGGTCCCCTCTCCTTTCAGGCCACCTGGAACCACAGCAGCCGGGAATACCAAGTCCAGTTCGCCACCGCCAATCTTTCGCCCCAGTTCCAGGGTCCAGTGTTAGATGTGGGTAGTCCGCTCGACCGTCTGCGCCTGTTCCCCTCTGAAGGCCAAACCATTACCGCTATCCTCAAAGTTCCCCAAGGCGTGATCGTCGCCGGAGCCCAACGTCAACGCGGGAACCGCCAATT
>Ga0163154_10005028_pt1 | contig 17077 bp, 18 predicted proteins | sample OliLakLV19MP9P1_FD_148649 | JGI IMG/M metagenome (GOLD analysis project Ga0163154, IMG submission 148649) | Freshwater microbial mat bacterial communities from Lake Vanda, McMurdo Dry Valleys, Antarctica - Oligotrophic Lake LV.19.MP9.P1 | ecosystem: Environmental > Aquatic > Freshwater > Lake >... | reverse complement strand
GATCCGTTCAACTATCTCAAAGACTACGCCAAGGAGCGTCAGGATGAGACGGCGGCATTGCTTCAGCAATGGCTGAATGAAGACCAGAAGGTCGCCGTCAATGAGTGATGCCGTCTTTGCGGACCTTCCGCGATTTGATTCAGGCGCTGGCCAGATGGCCGGGCGTGCGCCGGGCAGTTGGCGCAGGGAACTCGGTGGAAAGATCATAGGTGAGCCCGCCGACGATACTCTGCAGGCGGAGAAAGACCGGCTTGCCGCTGTGTATCCCGAAGTGACGCCCGTCGAACCCGCGCCCCAACCGCTCGACGTCAGGGTGATCGAAGCCTCACTTTCGGCCCTCCATGCCAGGCTCGACCAGTTCGAGCGCGATGCGCAGGCGCAGACACTCCAATCGATCCAGTCGGTTGCCGCAAAGCTGTTTCCTGAACTGTCCCGCCGGTTCCTCGCCGATGAGATCAGTCATCACCTTGCCGCACTGGTTCCTGCGTCTGCTGCGGTCGTCGAGATCCGGGCTGAAGCTGAACTTGCCACAAGATTGCGCGAGATCGTCGAGCGCTCGCCCGCGCTCGCGCACCGGTGCACTGTCTTGCCGGCGCCCGCCGAAGGTCAGGGCAGGGTAGATGTCTCCTGGCAGGCCGGCGGCCTGACATTCGATTTCGACGGGCTGCTGCAGGCTTGCCTGTCGCACCTGAGTTCAACCCAGAATGTGACGACGGAGTAAAAGCATGGCCATTCCCGAAAAAGCGCCGGTTGACACGGCGGAAGAGCTTAGGGACGCTTCCAGCCGCAACGCCTTCAAGCGTTCGATCTACAGCGTTCCGGTGACGGTCACCGTGTCGATCGGATCCAGGCGCCTGAGCGTATCTGAGATCCTTGAGCTGCAGCCGGAGTCGATTGTCGCGCTGACGTCGCGCATCGATGATCCGGTCGACCTCTGCATCGACAACAAGCTGATCGCCAAAGGTGAGCTGGTGGAAACCGGCGACGGCACGATTGCAGTGAAGATCATCGAAATCATCGAGCGGGCCTCTGACGACAATGGCTAGTTCCTCCGCCTTCCTGCGGCTTGCCCTGCTTGTCATGCTGACGGTCCTGCTGGCCGGCGCGGCGCAAGCGCAGCAAGCTGTGCCGGGCCAGATTCCGGCGCTGGAAGGCTTGATGGATCCGGCAGGTGACGGACGGCTCAGCACGTCGGTCATCCAGCTTCTGCTGATCGTCTCGGTACTGAGCCTCGTGCCAGGTATCGCCATGATGGTGACCTGTCTTCCGTTCATGGTCATCGTCTTCTCCTTCATGCGCCAGGCCATCGGTGTGCAGCAGGCGCCGCCGAACATGATGATCATGGCGCTGGCAATGTTCCTGACGTTCTTCATCATGGAGCCGGTATTCATGGCAGCCTGGCAGAACGGTATTACGCCCTACATGGACGGCTCGCTGACCGAAGCGCAGGCCTGGACACTGACAACCGATCCGTTCCGGGAATTCATGATGCGGCGCACGGATCCGGAGGCATTGATAACCCTCGGCGAAGCTGTGAACCGCCCGGTTGTCGAAGGCCAGCCGCCCGCGTTCTCGCTGCTCGCAACGGCCTTCATGCTGAGCGAGATAAAGCATGCTTTCCAGATCGGGTTCGTTATCTTCCTGCCGTTCATGGTAATCGACCTTGTCGTCGCCTCGGTGCTGATGGCGGTGGGCATGATGATGGTGCCGCCGACCGTCGTATCGCTCCCCTTCAAGCTCGGGTTCTTTGTGTTGGCGGATGGCTGGCTGAAGATCACTGAGGCCGTTCTCAGAGGTTACGCCGCATGACTACGCCGACAAAGCGAGACGCAGGCTTGCCGAAGGCGGCGGGTAGCCGGGCTGCGAAACGCAGCAACATTACACCGTCCCAGCGCGCGGCAGTGATCATTGCCCTGCTTGGCGAAAGTGCGGCCAAGCCGATCGTCGAGAAGCTGGACGACGCGGCATTGGCCAAGGTTGTAACCGCCCTGGAAGACATCTCGGTGCTGGCGCGCGAAGAACTGGTCGAGATCGCGATCGATTTCCTGACCCAGCTCCGCCAGAATGCCGGCTCGATGCGGGGCGGCCGCGACCGGGCGCGGGCGGTCATGTCGGGGATCGTGGATTCCTCGCGTCTAAGTCTGCTTTATGGAAAGGATCCGCAGGATGCCGGGTCAGGCCAAGGACAGTCCGGTGACACCTGGTCACGGCTCAGGGAGCGTGAACCAAAACAGATCGCCGAATACCTGAGCCGTATGCCGCCGAACATCATTGCCCTGATCCTCCGCAAGCTTGATGCCGGCATGGCGTCCACCATCCTCTGCTTGCTGCCGGACGAGAAGGTCAGCCCTACCCTCGGGCAGATGGTGACTTCCACCAATGTTGATCCCGGTATCGACAATGCCGTCGAGCGGATGATGGAGATCGAGTTCCTGAACAACAAGGAAGAAGTGGACCAATCCGGGGACGAGTACCTTGAAACCATCGGCGAAGTGCTGAGCCTCATTCCGGATGGTAAGCGCGACAGTCTTGTCAGCTTCCTGCGTGAGCGCCACGAGACCCAGCTACCCATCATCCAGAAGGGCCTGTTCACGATCGATTCCCTTCCGGACATATTGCCACGCAACTCCGTACCCGTCGTATTCCGCGAAATCGACAATGACATAATGATCAAACTGCTCGCCAGCCTGCGTGAAAGCTATGCGCCGGTTTCGGAGTATCTACTTGCAAATATTTCGTCGCGTATGGCTGATTCCCTGCGTGATGAGATCAAGACCGTGCCGCCTGCTTCGTCAGAACTGTCTGAAACGGTGCAGCGTGACTTTCTCACGACCCTGATGGATCTCAAACGCCGCGGACTGATCACGATGGTCCGTCCACCTGCCAAGCCGGAATAGGCTGGACCGGGCCGCCTTCTGGCGCGGCCGCCTAGCGGATCACGAGGTCGGCATGGATTGCGCCGGCCGTCTTCATGGCGCGGATGATGTCTGCCATTTCCTGCGGCGAGACGCCGAGTGCGTTGAGACCGGCAATCAGCTGGGACAGCGAGATGTTCGGCTCAAGCATCGCGATGTTGCGGTTACCTGTTTCGGTGATCTGGATGTCCGAGCGCGGCAGCACGATGGTCTCACCGTCTGAGAACGGGTTCGGCTGCGAGGCGACAGGATATTCGGTCACCTTGATCGAGATGTTGCCCTGCGCGATCGCGACTTTCGAGATTGTAACATCCTCGCCCAGCACGATTGTTCCGGACTTCTCGTCGATGACGATGCGGGCGGGGGAGGCGACCTTCACGGGCAGGTTCTCGATACTTGCAAGGAGGCGGGAAGGGGTGTCCGGCGTGCCGCGCAGGTCAAGGTCGATCGTGCCGGGATCGCGCATCGAGGCGATCGGCAATTTCAGAGCGGCGTTGATCGTGTCCTCGATTCGCGCCGCAGTGGTGAAATCCGGATTGCGAAGGGCTAGGGTGATGGTGCTGCGCTGGTTGAAGTCGTAGTTCACCTCGCGTTCGATACGCGCGCCGTTCGGTACGGAGCCGCCGGTGGGTGTCCCGCGCGTTTCGCGGGCGGCCTGCGCCTGTACGTCGATGCCGCTGACGATGATACTGCCTTGCGCGACGGCGTAGACTTCATTGTCTGCGCCCTTGAGCGGCGTCAGGATCAGTGTGCCGCCTTCGAGGTTGCTCGCATCACCGATGGATGAGACCGATACATCGATGCTGGAGCCGTTGCGCCCAAAGGCCGGCAAGGAGGCGGTGACGAGCACGGCGGCGACGTTCTTCGGCTTGATTTCCTCACCCTGGACGTTGACGCCGAGACGCTCGAGGAGGTGGGTAAGGGAATCTTCCGTGAACGGCGAATTGCGTACCGAGTCGCCGGTACCATTCAGGCCGACCACGATGCCGTAGCCGACAAGGTCATTCTCCCGCACGCCTTCGACATCGACCACGTCCCGGATCCGGGTCTGTGCGTCCGCGGGCACAGGAACGAGCCAGGGTGAGAGCGCGAGCGCGGCAACCAGAATGATGGACCACTTCATGCTATTACCTCAGGAAATTCAACAGGGAGAGATTGGCGAGGCGCGATGTCAGCAGGTAGGACGCTTCCAGCGTGGATTCGAGCCTCTTGAGGGCGGAAGCGGCTTCAAACTGGTCGCGGGCGGTCAGCGCGTTGAACGCGCTGGTGAAGATCGTCTCTTCGATGTCGAGCGATTCCTGCCGTATCGCGATCTGCTCCTGAGCTACGCCGCGATCGGCGCGCAGGCTGGTGAGGGAAGTCAGGCCGGACGTTAGCTGCTGCGCCGCCGTTACGACGAGGCCCGGGTTCTGCGAAATCAGCAAGGGGCTGTCAGCAGGATCGGCCAAAGCGAGAACGGCAAGGCTGGAGATCACCGCAATCAGGGCAGGGTCCGCCCCTGTGACACCGTCCGGATCCGAAGCCGTCGCTGTGCCGCCGTAGATATTCTGCTGCCATCCGCCGCCGGGCGTATTGAAATAGGTATCGAGCGACGCTGTGAAGGCGGCAGGGCTTGCAGACGCATCGGCGATCTGGCGGATGCCGGCCAGCAGTTCGTCCGGATTTGGGAACGGCTGGGTAGCCGTGGCATCGCCGGCGAAAAGGTAGCGTTCACCGAAGCGGACGTTGAGGGCAGAGAATACATCCGTCAACGCAGCCCTGGCATCGCGGGCAGCCAGACCCTGGCTGACGAAATCGCCGAAGCCCAGCGACTGTTGCATCTTGATATCAATGCCGAGCGCTCGGTCGTGCATGAGTGTCATGCTGCGCTGGGCGACATCCAGCCTCGCCTCGCGTTGGCTGAGCTGCTCGCGCTGGAAGCCTATATCCTCGAGGGCCTTCTGGCTGATCATCGCTGTGCCGACCCGCCCGGACAGGTGCGCCGCGAGGTCTGAGTGGCGCCCGGTCGTGGCTTCTTCGGCAGTCCGCGCGATGTTCTGGCGAAGCTCCATGATGTTTTGCGAGAAGTGCGCCGAGATGAGGCTGTTGGGGGGAGGGATGCGCATCGGCCTAGAGCTCCATCAACAGTCTGATCATCTGGCTGGCAACCTCGATGACACGGGCGTTCGCAGCGTAGGCCTGCTCGACCAGCATCAGATCCTGAAGCTGGGAGTCCATGTCGACGCCGGTCTGGTTCTGCTCTGCCTCGACGAGGATGGCGTACTGGGTCTGGGTCGAAGACATGACGGCGTCATGCTGGATCCGCTTCTGCCCTGTCATTGATGCCATCTGCGCAACGAGTTCGGCCGATGAGAACGCGCCGGAGAAGCCATTGCCCGTCACAGTCCGGACGGCCGTGAAGGCGTCGAACAGGGCCCGAAGGATCGTGCTGTTGCCCGGCGGCCCGGCGGTGACGGCGCCGAGCCCGTCGCGCAGGCGCGTAACAAGTCCGCCTTGAGCCGGATCGACCGCCGCATTCAAGGATATCCGCCCCGCCAGTCCGGGGCCTGCGGCCGCATCCGGGTCCACAAAAAGGCCCGGATCGCCGGGTGTTTTGGTGGGGTCGACGGCGTCATCCGACAGGCGGCCCATGAGGTCACCCGCGATCGCGTCGAGCTGAGCACTGAGGCTCGGCAAGTCCGTATCGCGTAGCGTGAACAGGGCGCCGAACAGGCCGCCAGAGACGGCGCCGAAAGCGGGCGCGCCGGGGGTCAGGTCCAGGCCATCCACGGACAGGCCCGAAAGCTCGCCACCCGCGAGCGAGACCTCCGGCCCGAAGGCGGACGAGGGTGTGAATTCGATTTCGCGAGCTCGGCCGGCGAGGAGGAAGACGCCCTCGACCGTCAGCACATCAATCGTACCGCTGTCACGGTCGACGGTCTGGATCGGGAGGTATTCCGCGATGGTATCAAGCACCCGCTGGCGTTCGTCGATCAGCGCTGCAGCTTCGCCGGAGGTCCGGTTGATCCCCGCCAGCCGCGTATTCAGTTCCTGGACTTCCTTCAGGGCGGCGTTGACGATCTTGACGCCGTCCGAAATCTCCCGGTCCGCCTCGGCGCGCTGGATCTCGACCATCTCGGAGAGACCGTTGAGTTCGCGGGTTATCCCGCGTGCGGCCTCGAGCAGCCCGGCCGCAGCCGGAAAGGATTCGGGAGTTGAAACCGAGCGCGCAAGCGCCGTTTCGAAATCCGAGTAGTTCTTGAACAGGCCCGTCCCGGCGGCGGTATCCCCGATCCGGGCGGAAAGGGATTTCCAGGTCGACGAGAGTACGCTGGCCTGTGCCAGATCGCTGGTCAGTTCACGACGCTGGGCCTTGATGGCTGTGTCGTTGACGCGCGTGATTCCATCTGTGCGTACACCAACGGTCTTGCCACCGAGGATCGTCTCGCTCAGCGTCACCGACCGGCGGACGTAACCAGGCGTCGTCGCGTTCGCGACGTTCGTCGCCACGATCTCGGCCCTCAGGCTGCTTACCTGAAGACCGGACCGCGCGGCATTGATGGCGCTGGAGAGACTCACGTCGAAGCCTGCCTTACCTTGTCAGCGACTATCGCTTCAGGTTCGTCGTTTCCTGGAGCATTTCATCGACGGTCTGGACGATCTTCGCATTCGACGAATAGGCCCGTTGGGTTTCGATGAGGTCTGTAAGCTCGGCGGCGATGTCGGTTGTCGATTCCATGAGGGCATACCCCGAAATGCCGCCGACAGGTCCGGTATTGGCATCCCAAAGGTACAGGTTGCCGCTGGTTGCCGAGACCGCATACGATTGGGAGTCGAGTGCGCGGAGCCCGTTCATGTTCGGCACGTCACCTACCGGAATCTGGTAAAGTGTCCGCCGGAAGCCGGAATCATAGATCGCCTGCAGGTAGCCCCGGTCGTCGATTTCGATCGACTGGAGGTCACCGATCGGTGCGCCGTCCTTGGTCACCGAAGTCGGCGCAAAGGGAGCGGCGAGCTGGGTGATGCCTGCGCTGTCATTCGGCCGGCCGATGAAGACGCTGACCGGACCATGGGGCAGGTTGAGGGAGACAACGCCGGTGGCTGCGTCGAACGCAGCGCCGTTGGTGGCTGACACGGTCGAGATCCTCCCGCCGGAGGTCGCGTTGTCGGTGAACTCGATCGCGAGATCGCCGATCGACGTTGCCGGGTTGCCGGCGCTGTCGAGTATCTCGACGGACCATTGATTGCTGGCCCCGGTTGCAGGGACCACCGGAGTGAACTGGAAGGTCAGCGTCTGGGCGCGGCCGAGGTTGTCGAAGTATTCGACGGGGAGGGTGTACGGATCGCCGTTGCTTGCGGCGCGCGTGGCATCGGCCGGAAGGTTTATGCCGAGATCGATGCGCGAGGTCGGCGTCGCGTTGAACTGCGAGGTAGCAATATTGACGGCTTCGAGATTGATGCCGCTGTTGCGGCTGACATTGCCGATGTTACCGGCCGAATCGGCCGGCCAGCCCAGCAGGAAAAGGCCGCTCTGCGTGCGCAGGTTGCCATTCTGGTCCGGGTAGAATGAGCCGGTTGGTGTGAGCATGAGACTGCGCGCGGAGGGCAGGGCGGTAACGCCGGAATTGTTCGTAACCGGAAAGAGGCCTCTGCCGGAGACGGCTATATCGGTTGCGCTGCCTGTGGAGATCAACGAGCCGGTCGCCGAAATGTCCTTGAACGTATCAACCCGCACACCGCCGGCCGCGTAGGCCGAGGATCGCTGCTGCAGCACCATGCTGGAGAAGTCCACCATACTGCGCTTGTAGCCGTAGGTACCGGAGTTTGCGATGTTGTCAGAGATGGTGGCGAGGCGTGTACCGTTCACACTCAGCCCCATTACCCCTGCGTTCAGGGACGATGAAATGCTCATATCTGGTTGCTCCTGCGTCAGATAGTAATGCAAATTGGAGTCAACTCGTAAACAAGCCGATAACCGGCCTTCCTGCTGATTCATTTTAAAGGATCAGTATGCGGTAATAATCCGGCCGGTTGAGACCTAGTTGGTCAGGATGGTGATCGAGATCCGCCGGTTCTGGGCAGCCGACGGATCATCCTTCAGCAGGGGGTCGGTATCGGCCTTGCCGGCCACTTCTCGGATCCTCGAGCGGTCCAGCCCGCTCCGCTGGAGCATGCGGCGCGCCGTGTTGGCCCGGTCCGCAGAAAGGTTCCAGTTATCGTAGATCGCATCGTTGCGATAGCGGCGGTTGTCGGTATGACCGACGATCTTGATATCGTTCTCAAAGGTCTCGAACGTCTCCGAAACCAATCCAAGCAGTTCAATGAGAACGTCGGAGGGCTCGCTGCGCCCGACCGGGAAGAGGGGCGTGCTCTCGGAATCGACCAGTTCGATGATGATACCTTCTGGCGACATCTTGATCAGGATGTGCTCGGAAAGTGCGCGCCCTTCTTCTCCCAGAGATTGCTTGAGCGATTGCAGATTCTGCGCGATGGCTTGCCGCCTGGCTTCCTCGGCTGCGGTCTCTTCCGGGGTTTTCGCGATTGCGGGCGATTCCACGCTGCGCTCCTGTGAAGCGCCGGTGCCCATCCGGGCCAGCGTCTCTTCGCTGAAGACGGATGAACCGTTGAGGCCATCCGAGCCGCCGCCGGAGATCCGGCTGATCGGGATGGTCGGGTTGAAATAGTCCGCCAGGCCCTTGCGTTGTTCTTCGGTTGTCGCGTTCAGCAGCCACATCAGCAGGAAGAACGCCATCATGGCGGTCACGAAGTCGGCGTAGGCGACTTTCCAGGCGCCGCCGTGATGACCGCCGCCTTTGATGACCTTCTTGCGTCTGATGATGATCGGCTGCGGGGCAGCTGATGGCGGCGAATTCATAACGGCACCTGATTGGTTCAGGTCTCCCGATTATCAGAACAGGCTCAATTTACCGCATACAGATCATACGTGGTTGCGAGGCTCGCGATAACCATTCTTCAACTAATTCACGACAATTAACGAGAGAGTTAACAACGCGGTGCTGGAAAGTTACAAATGTCCTCTGTGTTGCGCAAGAAGATCGAGGCCGGGGCGGGTATGCCTCCGACGATCCTGCGGTTCCACGACTTTTGGGAGCCCCTTCAGTTGAAAGTCGCCAGCTGGATTCTCGAGACGTTTGGCATCGAGACGGAAGCTGTGCCCGAGACCCGCAGGGTTGTTCCCGGCGCGATAGCCCGCAACCAGATTGACGGGCTGCTGAGCTTTGTTTTCAGCGCAAAATTCTCGCCCGGACTTTGCGCCATCGCAATCGATGAGCCAGGCGCGGCGATGAACGCATCACAGCTGCTGCAGCAGGGCGCAGACAGTCTTGAGGGCGTCTCTCCGCTGTTCCGGAAACTTCTTTTCGAGACGCCCGCTTTTTCACTATGGCGTCTGATCGCATCGGGCCTCGCTGGTCATACCGTGCTGGGATCGCATGCGCCGGTCTCTGAACCGTCACAGGCAGCCGGCGGATTTGATCCGGCGCAGCGTTACCTGATGGTTGGCTTCAGCGCCGAACATGACGGACGCCAGGCGCGCGTCTGGACCATCTTCAACCTCGATTACATTCAGCATCTCGCCGCTGACTTCGCCGTGCAGGCCGAAAAGCAGCGACAGTCGGGCTCGTTGCAGGGCAGGGACTCGCTGCGTGAAAGTGTTAAGTCATCGATGATAAGGATCGAAGGTGTACTAGACCGGATCACCATGACCATCGGGGAGTGTTCGCGCCTTGAAGTGGGCCAGCTCATTTCATTGCAGGACGTCGATACCTCAAACATATCGCTCCAGGCGGAAACCGTGAACGGCTCGGTAGACATCGGAACCTGCCAGATGGGTGCCTGGAAACGCCAGCGCGCCTTGAAACTCAGAACACCAATTCTCGAGCCCTTTACGCGGGAATTAGCCAAACTTTAACGACGCCATCCGGGCAATGGGCCCGGGGTACGGAGACCGCCAGTGAATGCTGCAATTGGACTGACCATCACGGTCGTGATGGTTTTTGGTGGCTACCTCCTCGCCGGGGGCAAGATGGATATCATCCTGCATTCGCTGCCATTCGAGATGATGATGATCGGCGGCGCCGCCATCGGCGCGTTTATCGCGGCGAACGACACTACGACGATCAAGCACACTGCGGGCGACCTGGGCGCTGCGTTCAAGGGCGCGAAATGGAAGAAGTCTGACTATCAGGATCTCCTCTGCCTGATGCACGAGCTGCTGAACGTCATGAAGCAGAATCCGGTCGATATCGAAGCCCATATCGAAGCACCGCAGGAATCGTCGATCTTCACCAAATATCCCCGGATCCTGAAGGATCATGACGCCATCGAAATGATCTGCGACACGATCCGCTCGATGATCATGAACTATGACAACGTCCATCAGGTCGAGATCCTTCTCGAGAAACATCTCGAAAGTCTCCAGGAAGACAAGCTGCATGGATCCCATGCGCTGCAGAACATGGCAGACGCGCTTCCGGCACTGGGTATCGTGGCCGCCGTCCTGGGCGTTATCAAGACGATGGCGTCGATCGACAAGCCGCCTGAAGTGCTGGGCGGCATGATCGGCGGCGCGCTTGTAGGTACGTTTCTCGGGGTATTCCTCGCTTATGGCGTTGTCGGTCCGTTCGCCTCGCGCGTGAAGCACACGCGCATGGAAGAGCATATGTTCTACTCGATGATCGGTGAAGTGCTGGTCTCCAGCCTTCACAAGAACCCGATCAACATGTGCGTCGAAGTTGCCCGGCGCCATGCCCCGTCACGTGTACGCCCTTCGTTCGACGAAGTGGAACAGCGGCTCCGGGAGCTGAAGCAGGCCGCATGAAGCGCTTTGTCTGGATCCTGCTCGGCGGTTTGCTCCTGGCCCAGCCGGGCCTTGCGCTAAAGCCGGCCCCGGGCTCGCCGGAACCAGACGCACAGCGTTCGGAGCTTTCTGGCGAGCTCGGGGCATTTGTTCGCCAGGCCATGGACGAGGGGCTGCTCGACCCCGTGGGAACAGCCAGGGGCAGGGAGGCGGCCGCACGCGTGGCCGCAGAAGCTGCCGCGATCGAGCCCCCGCGGCCGGGCGCTGACGAGCCGGCGGTTGCCACCGGCCCGATCGACTGCAGCCAACCGTATCCCCTGGATTTTGCCGAATTTGAAGCGCTGTCCCAGTACAGAGACATATACGCCTACCGCGAAGAATCGCCGGGGGCTGGAGAAGCTGCCGGGGCAGGAAACCCTGGGGTGAGACTTGCCAAGGCGTACCTCGCCCTCGACCTTGGTTCGGAAGCGGCCATGACGGTACAATCCGGACGGGAGCCGGCCGCGATTGCGGTCCTGAAGCTCTCGGAACTGCTTGACGGGTCCTCAACGCCGCCGGCCGCCTATTTTGCCGAGCTTGCCGGCTGCAACCGGGAAGCCCGTATCTGGCACGGCCTCGCGCTGCTCTCCCTGCAGGAAAAGTCTGGCGCAACCTTGATCGAGTCCAACCTTTCCGATTTCAGGCAGTTGCCGCTGCAGCTGCGTGACCGCACGGCCATGATTGCCATTCCTGAACTTGACGGCCTCGGTCAGCGGACGTTGGCCAAGTTGCTGATCGCAAGCTTCTCCGACGAAGAAATCGCAAACTCAGCTCAGCTTCGGTTCAGTCAGGCTGTGATCGATCTCGGGGACGGCAATCCGGGTGCAGAGCAACTTATCGGCTCCTTCCTCATCCAGTCTAGATTTCAGGAGGATGCCCTGTCGGCATTGATCCGGCACAAACGCCCGGTGAACCCGACGGTCCGTGAAATCCTCGTTGATGACATGGTCAACCGGATCGAGCTTGCCCAGCAGAATGCCGATGTCCGGAAAGATCTCCGTTTCGTGCTCGACGAGATGAGTTCGGCGTCGATGTACGTGCCGATGATGAAATTGGCGGAACTGCCCAGCATGCAGTCGGAAGAGGCGCGCAGCGAGCTGAAGCGGCATCTTGCTTCAAGTCTGCTTCGCGATCTCGCGAGCAGTGATTCATTGCGCAACCTTGCGGCCATCGAGGCCCTCATGGAGGACAAGGGCTTGCTCGACAGCGTGCCCGAACGCGCGGCGCTCTACGAGAACGCGACCGTGGTGGCTGTGCGCCTCGGCTTTGGATCGCTCGGCGATGCCCTGGCTCAGAAAGCGGAAGGCGGGGAGGCGGTTGCCGAGCAGCGTGCGGTGCTCGCCTATCGCCAGAAGAACTTCCCGGAAGTGTTTGACCTTGCTGCACGCTACCCGGCGAACCAGAAGATCACACTCATTGCTGCACGGGCAGCGGTCGACAGCCGGGACCGCACAAATCTGTCTGTATACGAAGCGCGTCTTCGGCTGGAGCCTGATACGATCCTTGTCCTGATCGAGCAGGATGCAGCATCCGCGAACTGGCTGGTTTCGGATAAAGTGTTCCGGGCAGCTTCGGCGCTCACAGATGAGGGCTACAAGGCGCGGGTTGATCGTGTCCTGCGGCTGAAGGAATCCGGACCTGCGCCGGCCCCGGCAGGCCGCGTGTCCATGTCGAGCATTCCAGGAAAACTCAGCCGCGCGCGCGATTCTCTGGATCAGCTTTCAGCGGAGATGCCCTGATGTCCAACGCGATCTATGCTTCTCTGTCGCGCCAGCAGGGCCTGATGAAGGAAATGCAGGTTGTTGCCAACAATCTCGCGAACTCAAGCACGACCGGCTACAAGACCGACAGGGCGATCTTTGCGGAGTTTCTTGTCGGCACGGGTCCGTCGCAGGACTCGCTGTCGATGGGCGGCCTTGCCGGACACTCCTTCAAGTTTGAACAAGGCGACATGAATTTCACGGGCGGCCAGTTTGATCTCGCCGTCCAGGGAGAAGGGTTCTTTGTCCTCCAAACGGAACAGGGGCCGCGCCTTACCCGCGCGGGATATTTCCAGCTCTCGCCGGAAAGTACCCTGGTTGACCCTTTCGGGAACGCAGTGCTCGGCGCAGGGGGCAATCCGATCACCATTCCCGCTGAGGCCAGCCAGGTCTCGATCGGCAGCGACGGTTCCATCTCGGCGAATGGCCAGTTGGTTGACCGGGTCGGCGTTGTGACGCCACAGGGCGAGCTGCAAAGAGATTCGAATACGATGTTCTCCGCCCCCCAGGGCTACGCGCCGTTTGAAGAAGCGACCGTCGTTCAGGGCGCTCTTGAACAATCGAACGTGATGCCGGTCCTCGAAGTTGCGCGCATGATCGAAGTGCAGCGGGCCTATGAGGCCGGGCAAGCCATGCTTGAGCGCGAAGACCAGCGGATCAACCAGCTCATAAGCGCAGTGCGCGAGCGATAGAAACGACATTGGATTGAGGAGAACCCCATGAAATCCTTACAGATTGCCGCATCCGGGATGGCCGCTCAGCAGACGCGGGTCGATGTGATCTCGAACAACATCGCCAACATGAGCACGGCCGCATACCGTCCGCGAACGGCAGAGTTCTCCGACCTCATGTATCAACAGTACCTGACGCCCGGCACAATCACTTCACAGGTCGGCACGGTTGTACCTGCCGGCATACAGATCGGTACGGGTGTGCGCCCGTCCACCGTGTCGATGGAGATCACGCAAGGCGCGCTGCGCCAGACAGAAGCCGAGCTGGACCTGGCCATCGACGGGGCGGGATTCCTTGAGCTTACCCTGCCATCCGGCGAGCCGGCCTATACGCGCGACGGCAAGCTCAACCGCAGTGCAACCGGCGAAGTCGTCACCATGGATGGCTATCCGCTGGCTGATGGTATCGTCATCCCTGAAGACGCCCGCCGGATCTCGATCAGCCGCGACGGGGAGGTGGTTGCCTACTTCGCGGATGAGGCCATAGGCCAGCCGATCGGTACAATCTCGCTCGTGCGCTTCGTCAACGAGAAGGGTCTTGAGGCGCTGGGAGACAACATGTTCCGCGAAACCGAAGCTTCAGGCCCAGCGAACCGGCTCGTTCCGGGTACGGAAGGTGTTGGCTACATCCGCCAGGGGTTCCTGGAGGATTCAGGCGTCGACGTGGTCAAGGAAATTGCGGACCTGATCGAGGCGCAACGCGGCTATGAGCTCAACTCCAAGGTCATCACCGCATCGGATGAGATGATGGCCGCAACGACGAGAATGAGGTAGCGCGATGACATTGCTTGCCGCACTGGGTCTTGGGACACTCATCGCCTTTGGCGATGCGTCATCCCTGGTCGCTGCAGAGGTCATTCGCGCCGGTGACACTGTCACAGTCGCGAACGCCGAACTTCCCGATGGGGCGGACGCCGGTACCTATGACTTGTTTGCTGGACGCGAAGTCAAACGCACCGTCTATGCCGGCCAGCCGATCACCCTGCAGAACACGCAGCCCGCAAGGCTCGTGACCCGCAACCAGATTGTCACAATCAGGTATATCAGCGGCACACTCGAAATCTCCACGACCGGCCGCGCAATGGGCGAGGCGGCGATCAATGAAACCGTATCCGTCCTGAACCTTCAGTCCCGTCAGATGGTTCAAGGCGTTGTTCAGGCTGACGGATGGGTCCTCGCACAATGAAACGATTGATGTCGATCTCTTTCGCCGCGTTCGCTGTCACAGCCTGCGCCAGCGCTCCCCACGAGCAGGTCGAACTGGCGCCCGCCAAATTCAAGACCTATCAGGGGCCTTGGGCCGAGGATCAGGTGGCCGACACCCGGCCTGTGAACGCATCCCTCTGGGCGACTTCATCGGATTCGCTGCTCAGCATGCGCCGCGCCAAGGAAGTCGGCGACCTGCTCACCGTGCTGGTCGAAATGAATGATCAGGCGAGTTTGCAGAGTTCGTTGACCCGTAGCCGGGATTCCAGCGAGAACATGAATGTCGAGACCTTTCTCGGGCTGCCCGAATGGGCAAACGGCGTTCTGCCTGGCGGAGCTTCGCTGTCTCCGGCCTATGAGTATGATCGCAACTCCGACCTGAACGGCAGCGGCGCAGTGAACCGGGCCGAAAAGGTGACGTTCACTCTGGCGGCCCGTGTCGTCGGGGTGGAGCCAAACGGCAACCTGATCATCCGCGGCTACCAGCAAACGCAGGTCAGCAATGAAGTCCGGTACCTGACGGTTTCCGGTGTCATACGCGCTCAGGACATCACGCGTACCAACACGGTCACCTATGAGAAGATCGCGGATGCGCAGCTGGCCTATGTCAGTAGCGGCGAGGCGACTTCGAATACCGAGATGAAGGTCATCCCCAAGCTGCTCGACCAATATAATCCGTTCTAGGATCAACCCACATGAAGAACATCATTACCGCCATAGTCGCCGTCGTCTGCATCCTTGCCGGCGGGGTAGGCGGGAATTTCCTCCGCTCCATGTCGAGCAGCGCGCCCGCACCGGAGAAGCTCGAGGAGAAGAAGGCGGATGACGCGCACGCCGAAAAGAAGGATGAAACGGCCAAGAAGCCCGAGAAGAAGGACGCGCATGGCAAGCAAGGTGGCGGCAAGGACGGCCATGGCGGTGGCGAGGCGGGCTCCTCGGAAGTTATCTACTACAAGTTCAGCCGCGAATTCGTGGTGCCGATCATCCGGGCTGGCAGGGTCGAAAGCCTCGTTCTCCTGAACCTGAACCTCGAGGCGGATGCTGCGATCTCGGAGAAGCTTTTCGAGATGGAGCCCAAGCTGCGCGACAACATCATGACGACGCTGATCACGCTGAGCAATGATGGCACGACGTTCGAGTCGATGACCAATGTCGAGAACTATGAATCGATCCGCAGCATGGTCATGATGAACCTGAAGAGCGTGATGGCGACCGGCATTCACAACGTGCTTATCGTTGATCTGGCAAAGCAGGATATCTGAGGATGCGGCGCGCCGGGCGCGCCGCTCACCCGCTCATCAGCCGATCTTCCTAACTCGGCCGAGCTCCGTCGACAGCTGCGCCGCTGTGTTTGCAATCAGGCTGCCGCCTTCGCTGCTGATCGAGGTCACGGTCGTGATCAGCCGCGGCGAGACATTGCCGGTGAGGGCATTGTTGGCGCCATAGTTGGTTATGCTGAAATTATAGAGCTGGCCGGGTGTTGCGGTGACGCCGGAGGCCAACTGTCCGTTCCAGGAATGGACACCGGAACCGGGCGCCAGCTCTTCGGACCAGACCATGGTGCCATTTGCATCCTTGATCGTCAGTATGCTGCGCTCGGTTCCCTCTGGCGCCTCGACGCCGAATTTCACGCTGCTGCCGAGGTAGGGTATTTTCGGCGCCTCGATCGAAACCTCCTGTCCGAGCCACTGGCTCGCGAGCAGGCCGGTCATGTCGTTCATCATCGTCGCAATCGTCTCGAGGCTCGAATTCGAGCGGACCTGTTGCTCAAGCGCGGAGAAGGTCGCCAGCTGCTCGACGAACTGGGTCGAATCCAGCGGCGCAAGGGGGTCCTGGTTACGCAACTGGGCCGTCAGCAGCCGGAGAAACGTATTCAACTCCTCTCCGATGGCGGGCTGAGACGGTGCAGCCGCCGCACTTGCGGCTTGTTGAGGCGTGAAAGCGGTGTTGATGGGTGTCATGGCAATTATCCTAGAGCCTGATATCGAGCCGTCCGCCGGGAAGTGTTCGCGTTCCTTGCGGATTCTCCGGGGTGATGGGTGAGACCGCGGTGAGCGAACTGCCTGGTTCATTCATGGCTGCGGTGCGCGCGAAGGGATTGGGCGCCGGGGTTTGCGGGGTTTGCTGCTGCTGGTGCTCGAACGTCATGTTCTGACTGGCGATGCCCTGGCGCTCCAGCGCGTACACCAGCTCCGAATGCATCTGGCGGAGTTGCCGCATGGCCTCGGGGGTCTCGCTTGTGATGGTGACATGCTGGAGGCCCTGGCCGTCAAACCTGAAGTCGATGGACACACGGCCAAGCTCCGGAGGATCCAGCTGGACCATGATCCTGTCGGTTTGTCCGTCCTCTGCGGTTCTCGCAACGATATCAACGATCTGGGCGGGCGATGCCGTCATGATGACGTGCGCCTGCGTCATGGGTGCGGGCGCGGGGGAGGGCGGCGCAACCTGGGGCGCCGCAGGCGCTGAAGCCGCCAGAGAAAGGGTGGTGGTGCCCGGAGCGGACCCATTTGCGCTTTCTGACGTTTTGTCGCCAGCGGCCGTGATTGCCGCGATGGCGGTCTCCGCCGAGACAGGGTCTGCAGGGAGCGGTGAGGCAAGCGGGTGCCCGGAGGGCGACCCTGCTGT
>Ga0163154_10005027_pt1 | contig 17077 bp, 20 predicted proteins | sample OliLakLV19MP9P1_FD_148649 | JGI IMG/M metagenome (GOLD analysis project Ga0163154, IMG submission 148649) | Freshwater microbial mat bacterial communities from Lake Vanda, McMurdo Dry Valleys, Antarctica - Oligotrophic Lake LV.19.MP9.P1 | ecosystem: Environmental > Aquatic > Freshwater > Lake >... | reverse complement strand
GTTCCTACGTTTATTCAAATCTGTCGTCTGATCCACCAAAAATTCTTTTTAGAACGACGGGTATTTCTCAGGATGCGCTTAACCAATATCAAGCTGTTCATCGAGTTTTACCGCACTACGTTAGTGGATCGAATTATCCTGAATTAAGTGCTGACCGTGCTGACCCCGTCTTGCGTAAAGGTGGTTATAGAGAGGTATATGCTGGGGTTGCTTTATCAAGCCTAGATTTTTCAATTGTGCCACCAAAAATGATTAAAGAAATAAATAATCAAAAATATATTGATATCAGGTTATCAGTGGAAGGTATTGTTCATGGTCATCCACATGATGATAATTTCAACTTGAGATTTTTTCTAACAGATAGCAAAGGAAATTTGGATATTGAAAGACATTTTATTATGTAGGATGATTAGAGCATGGAAGACACATTGCCACAATATCCTCAAGGACGATTAAGCTCTGAATCACCAATAGACCACTCCAATAATTCTAGGCTATTAAAGTTAAGCATATTTGGATTACTAGTTCTACTACCTGTTGTTGCAGTAAGTGCTTATTTCCTGGGCAAACAAAGTGTTGCTGCAGCTCAGATTTTAGTTTCTCCACCAACACTAATTACCTCAACCTCGACTCCAAATCCAACTGCCAAGGAGAAAGAGAGCGAGAAGGAGAGCGAGAAAAAGAGCGTGACAGAGATGACATATACCAATGTTAGTTATGGCTATACCTTTCAGTATCCACAGGGTTGGAAAGTGACCAAAGTGGATTATGAGACACCAGGAAAAGATGACACAAATGTGGTGTATATTTTTAATCCGGATGATAATCCTAAACAAAGCTTTTATTCTGGAATGATAGTAGAGTATGTAGGCATGACCAATGAATTGCCACGTAAAGAGGGGTTCACCATCATTAATGGTATGGATACCGTCTCAACAGAAACTCCACATGGCCTCATATATTATGTCTTGATTCCTGGCACAGACCAGTTTTTAAAAATTTCTGGAGCTAGTGGAAACACTGCTAATGAAGAAACAAACCAAGGATTGAGAGATATATTCAATTCATTTCGTTTTAAAAATTATTAGGTAAGTACCTAGAAACATAAATAGCTTCCCACATTCTCTGAGCAGCCAAGCAAGGTAATAGTATTTGAAGTCTTGAACTACCCAGTGTGTGTCTAACACTCGCTAAGTAGATGTAACTCACCTAGTAGATACTCTGTGGCTACTACCCGGAGTGTGATTCCTTCCAGACCTGCAAAATTATCTGATGTTCTTTGATATAATATAGTATAAGGGTAAGATTTCTTCAGAACAATTTCAAGCACTTACAAGATCGAAGCTAGTAACACTCCAAACACCTATAGAGTCTGTGTACGGCTACACAGTTTCATTATTGTGTTACATCATTCCTACTGATTCGCCGCGCAAGTGGGTCTTAGTCACAGCAGTTGCAAACCAAATTTCTATTGGTTTTGTTGATGGCATATTTTTAGGTGACAACGGCAATGCAGCGATAGAGTCTCCTCACATGCTCAGATCGCGCAGATATGATTTGCCGCATACAGATATTCGTATAAACACAAATCCAGACGGTTTGTATGTGGATGAATCAGAAAGAGGTAGAGGTGTTGGTCGTGAGTTGATGCTTTCAATCCAAGGAATTTTTTTGGGCTTGGGTGCAAAACGCATAATCGTCAACCAACCAGAGGATTCAGCTTTGAAGTTTTATATGAAACTAGGGTATAAGTTGGCACTAGGTGCTGTTTGGATGGACATCGACAACAATATATAGGTTCCAACATCATTTTTCAATTTTTTTTGATATCATTAGCCTAATGAATATCACCAAAAGCGAACCTTTTACTTCTGAAGAAATTGATCAGCTCAAAGGACGGTTCGAAATCTATATTAAAACGGTGATTGATATCAAGAAAAAGGTTTGCTGCGGGTATGGATCTTCATTTTGAAGGTGAGCAAATGTTATTACAACATCCCAACAGCGAGATCTCTGGGGTGGGGAAATAGATTTAGAAACCAATGAAATTGATTTCAATTCATTCATAAATATTCGACCAAGAGACAACAATACAAAAAATGAAATGCAGAGTCAAGACATTAAGCAGAAATATAAAGTACAAACTGAATATTTTTTAAAGAGATTTTATGAACGATACTAAACTATTAGTTGGTTCCTTATCCAACGATTTATTTCGGGTGGCGAGTCTCAGGCAGAGGGGTTTGATTGCCGCGTCAGAAAAGTTTTGGTTGAGGCAAAACTTTGGGCCGAACCTTTGTCTAGAGAAAAAACCAGCAAGTATATTAAAACAATTGCTACGCAATTTTGCCAAATTCAAGCCAACGAATTGACCTTAGTCAAGGCTGAAGACTGCTTGATGTTTGGATTTTTGCTACAAAATTTTGCGTTACATAGTAAGCAGATTTCAACACAAGTATGATCAGCGAATTAAGTTAAATATGTAATTAAATGTCGCTTACAATTAAATTATGATCGAAACTGAGATTCCCAGTCAAAAACTTGAGCCTTTGTTGTATCACGGTGACCTAAGTCTAAAAGACATCTGCGAGCCTGATAGCAAAATTGTCTTTGAACTTTTGAGCAAAATTATTTCAGTTCTCGATAGAAAACATCCATATTTTAATGTAATGAGCAAATCTCTATTAGAGACAGAAATAAGAGACCTAAAAGTTATGAGCAGTTTAAATGACTACTTTACATATTCAGAGGTAATATCAGGCTTAAGGTGGAGCAGGAAAGATCGTCTTCTTTTTAGACTAAAAATTATTACTGCTGGAGCCTTCTTTGCGGTAGATTTTGATAGGAATGGAAGGGAACGAAGATCGGTAGTTATCTTAAATAAAGCAGTGCTTGAGAAAAAGTTGGTCCATGAACTCACTCATGTAGGGCAGAGTATTTTGGGCTATCTAGATTATAGAGATCTAGCCAAAAAAAAAGAATATCAGAGAAAAATTCATCGAGTGCAACTTTTTGAAGCTATAGCGATCGGCTCTCTTTCAGGGGGAATAGCAATTGCTTGTTTAAGACCAGACCAAGCTATTGCTATCAGAATGCTCGCAGCCTCCGCTGCACTCGGAACTGGTGGAATACTACCGAGTAGAAATGCCTATAAAGATGACCCAAATGAAGCAGAGGCATTCGAAATGATGGAATTGGTTGGAGATAAATAGGTTTTAACTTCCGCTAATTCTCAACCGGCACTTCGTAATTTCATCAAATACTTTGATATAATTCGCACCAGTTATGAGCTTTCGTTACTTTTAAAATTATCGACAACGCTTTCGTATGTCATCATCTGGTTTGTACTTAGAACAGCTACGTAAGTTACATTCTCCTCTGGATAAGTTCTTTACAGTTAATCCCATCACTGAAGAACCGCAACAATTATCTCCTGATTGGCTGGCTGAGAATAGAATTTTTTTAGTTCAGATCGCATCTGGTCAGGTTATAGTTAAGCAAACACCAGAGGAAATTGGTTTAAGTGATATCGAAACTCAAAGGAGATTGGCTGAGGTTTATCCAAACCTGATTCCGGCAATCCTTGCTCACTCTGGTCATGTATGTGTGATGGAATTTTTTGACGGTCAATCCTTTGGTAAGCCCTCAGAAGCTGATGTAAATCACAACCAAGAACTATTAGGTCTAATTGGTCAAACTTTAAGCGAATTATATGCTAAAAGTGCTGCACGAGTAAGTAACCCTGAAATTTTAAAACAAATTGCATATACACTTAAATATCGTAAAGATAGAGACATAGACCTGCTAAAAGAATCTCTAATGACTTGGGAAACCTTTCTAAGTTCTGGTTATATGGGTTGCCTCATACACAATGATTTAAATGTCTTTAATATCATACTTAGGAGTTCAAACTCCATAGGTTTAATTGATCCTAAAACAGATCGGTTTTTTTTAATGGATAGAGCGAAGGATATGGGTCGCTTTGTGGCTAGCTTAATCGCCAACATGCCCATTAGCTGGTATGCAAATAATGATGTTTATCTAAATGCACAGTTTTTTCTGGAGGCATGGCATAAAGAAAACGATGCTGTAATTGGTCGTACGGTATATTACTTAGCTCAGTCGCTAATATCTTTCTCTCGGTGGGACTCTCCTGTTTTCTCAAAGGATCAATTCTATGATTTAGCAATCTACCTCCTGAAAGGGGGTCCAGGTCGTTATGTTTCAATTCAATCCTTATTAGATCACACATTTGAGGGTGTATTAAAAGTTAAGAAATAGGTTTTACATCCTACGTCAAGCTTTTTAATCACGACAATCCATATCTTCTGATCCAATATGATTGGAGAATGCCTCACACACCAGAAGAAAATAACCAAGAATTAAGAAAAGCAACTTTAGCAACAGAGCTAGAAAATCAAATTCGTTTAATGCGTCCCTCTCAGGGAATCAATGCTCTGAAATCTTTTTACTGTGAAATAAGAGGCGAAAGCCCAGAGAATGAAGCTCTAGCTCAAGCACATAATCCCTTAATTTTCATCGTGGCACAAACGCTCAGAGAAATGAGGAAAAAACTTACATTTCAGACTGAGAATACTAGTTTCTTCCAACATGAACTACTACAATCAATGACAAATTTAAGCGAAGAATTAACTAAATTAATGTGGACGACCGGTGGGAAAGTAGAGGTAGTAAAAAACTAATTCTTGAATGGCGACTGAATAACGAAAAAAGAAGCCCGTTAAAAACCTAATTGATACTATAGGTGAAGAAGTTAAAATTGATGTATTAGAGGTAACAACCTTTTGGCACGACGTAATGATTAAACCAGAAAGTTTGACTTTGGGTTCGGAGGGGCTTTTTAAAGAAACAATTAAGTATCTAGTATTAGACTCACATTTGTGAGATACATAAACTATGGAAAATCCTCAGCTACCAATGAGTGAAGAATTAGCTCCTCAATCATCTTTTGAAACTCAACCTCCAGTTTCTCAAAAGGAAACGCTTAAAAAGATCTTCTTCCTCATCAGCGGCGTACTGTTGATGGGCGTAGTTGGAGTTAGTAGTTATTATTTTGGCGCACAGCGGAGTGATAATCCCGCTTCATCTGAAATAGTAATAGCATCACCATCTCCAGCGTCTCAAGCAGAAACGGCTTGTACCATGGAGGCAAAAATCTGTTCTGATGGCAGCTCGGTGGGTAGGAGTGGTCCTAACTGTGAATTTGCTGAGTGTCCTGTTAAAAATGCTACAGAAACTGAAAATTGGTTACCCTATTCATCAGGAAAACTAGCTTTTAAGTATGCCCCAACTTGGTTTGTTAGTACTCCAGTTCTTCAAGGTTATGAAGAAGTCAGGGTTCAGAATTATGATCCAGCTACTGCTCCAGGCAGAGGTTATGATCCAGCCTCCGATAGAGGTAAATTTCTCTTCATTATTTTCCGATGGAGTGAGCAAAACCAAAAACTGAATACTCTCAGTGAGCTGAAAGCTTATTTACTCTCTCAAGATCAGCAACCATGCTATTACCAAGGTGAAGAGAGTGAAAAGCGGGTGTCTTTTGACGCAAAAGAACAAGTACTAGGAAAGAATACTGTTTATTCCCGAGCTACACATTGCTCTAAAATGTCAGCTACCTTAGCTACTTACGAGTACTATGTTTTGGATGGAGAGGGAAATATTTTTCTCGTGCAGTTAGGCTCTGACTCAGGTGAAGGACGTAAATACGTCCTGGATTTTTTGAGCACTTTTTCTTTTTAGATAGCTGAGCGTCATGTTTTGCGGAGTTATTAAAATAGGTTTCTATTTTCATCTATCTTTGGCATTGCAGGAGTCACTCCAATTGCCAACTCAAAATATACAAATTAACTCAAGCTCAGACTGCAAAACCATGTTTTAGATAGTAAGTAGTTTATAACTCTTCGCTTGATCGGCCAGCCAGAATGCCTACCAGTTTAACAATCCCCCAAGCAAGAAAGGCATAAACCATGAGTGCCACGATGGTGGCGGGTTCAAAGACGGATCGAACTTCTACACCAGTGCCAGTTGCTGAAGGAAAAATACCTCTGAAAGGCATAATCAAGAATTGGGTAAAGCCATAAATTCCCGAGACAAAGGCATTCCCAGGATTAGCACCAGTAACTTTTAAAATAAAACGGAAGAGAAGGGTCACCTCAAATAAACCGGCAATAAAATAAATAATATTGGCCACGGTTTGGGTAGGCGTATCAGTAGTATCCATAGTCGTGGCCGCCGCCACTCCGTTTGATGATTTTTGAAAAATTGTTTCTTTGACCACGTTTTGCATAGTAATTACCTTTTCTTAACTATATACTTTTTACTTTGGCTTTAAAAGCTTTCTTACCTTCTTCATACCTTTTTTTGTTTTTAATCGGTTGAGTTTTGTGTATTATTATGAATAATAAAGGTCATTCATATGCAACTACTTTCAGCGTCTGAGCTAGGTGAACTAGTCAAGTCCTCACAACCTTACGCAATCTCAATTTACATTCCTGCTAACTCAGACCTGGTTGATCCCCGGATGAGTAAAATTGCCTTTAAAAATGCCGTCAATAAAGTTATTTCCCATCTGCGAGATTTGAAATTAGATCAAAAAACTCACCAAAGACTTGATCAAGCCAGTCAAGAATTAGAAGCAAATGATGAATTTTGGAAAGACTTAGATAGTAGTTTTGCTTTATTTGCAGCTGGCGATTGGGTAAAAACCTATAAAGTTCCATCCAGCCAATCAGAGTTAGTGATGATCTCTGACCATTTCTACATCACACCCTTGGTGCCATTACTAACTTTACACAACACTTTTTATGTTCTGGAATTAGATAAAGAACACACCAAGATGTGGCAAGGCACAGCTACTGGTTTAGTGCTCGTGACTATTCCTAATTTACCAAAAAGTGTGACTGAAGTGACGGGAGTAGAAGTCAATGAAAGAAACGTCCAAACCCACACCGGGAGCTTCAGTGTCACTGGTGGTAATGGCGCAGCTCAATTTCATGGAGGGTCTTCTTGGAAAGATGACAAAGATCGCTACTTAGAAAAATTCACCCAAGCCATAGATAAAGCAGTTTGTGCTTTTTTCAGTGATAGCAAATATCCTTTATTTTTGTCAGGTACAGAAGAGCCAGTGGTGATGTATCGCAAATTATCCAAATATACGGCCATCGAAGAAGTCAATTTGCCTAAAGTTGATGATCCTACTCATCGTCTCAAAAAATTATTTGAGTCTGCTTGGACAGTTATGGCTGCCAAAACTGAAGAAGCCAAAGCCACGGCCGTTGCCAACTTTGAAGAACAGCCGGAGGCAAGTCGCAAAGTAACTATCCTGCCTGAAGTTATTAGGCAAGCGGCTCAAGGCAAAGTTGACACGCTACTAGTAGCAGAAGACGCCCGAGTTTGGGGTACTTTTGTGCCTGAAAACTTAACTGTGATAATTGAAGATCAACAAAAACCTTTAAGTGCTGAGTTGATTAATTTGGCCGCGCGTCTGACATTACTCAATAGTGGCAAAGTTGTGGTACTACCAGCCGAACAACTACCAAGCACTTCACCCGTGGCTGCGCTGTTGCGCTATTAAACTACTAAGGAATATTCAATATATGGCACACACACTACCGATTGATTTGAAGACGCACCATTGTGTACCCTGTGAAGGCGGTACTAAGCCTTTGAAGCCAGAAGAATTTGAGGTTTATCATCAACAGGTTGCTAACTGGAAAGTAATTGAAGAAAAAGTTTTAGAAAGAGAATTTGAATTTAAAAATTTTAATGAAGCAATTGAGTTCATAAATCATACTGCCAAAATTGCCGAAGCAGAAAGTCATCACCCAGATCTTCTTTTGCATAATTATAAGAAGGTCAAAGTGGCACTCACGACGCATGCCATTCGCGGTCTATCGGTTAATGATTTTGTGGTGGCAGTGAAAATTGATGAATTACTTTAAGATAAAGAATAGTTTTCCACATTATTCACCAAGACTGGCATATTTTTGAGTATAATTGGCTTTCTCTTAATAATCCAGTAATTATTTCTTCTTCATCCCAGCTAAAAAATTTGGCTAAAACTGGCTCGAGCTAAAGATATGCAGTGGCCTTATCTCTTGGAATTTGATGATAAAGTCAGTCATAGAAACTGGGAAAGCTTAAATCAAACATAATCAACAGCTTTTTAAAGAAATAGGGTAGAATCTGAGTATGTCAGAGCCCATTCTTTTATCAGTCGTGATCCCAGTGTTTAATGAAGTCGCTACGATTCAAATAATTTTAAATCAGGTTAGAGCAACGAAGATCAAAGGTTTAGAAATTATCGTGGTCGACGATGGCTCGAGTGATGGGACCATCACTATTTTGAAAAAAGCACTTCAAAAAAACCACATCCAACATGTAATACTGCATAAAAAAAATCAAGGAAAAGGCGCCGCTCTCAGGTCAGGTATTTTAAAGACAAAAGGTCAAATTATCTTGATCCAAGATGCGGATTTAGAGTATGACCCACGTGAGTATCAGCGGTTGATTCAACCAATTATTGAAGGGCGAGCTGATGTAGTTTTTGGCTCGAGGTTTGTGGGATCTGAGCCGCACCGCGCGGTCTTCTTTTGGCATTCAATAGCTAATCATTTTCTGACTCAATTCTCTAATATTTTTAATAATCTGAATCTAACTGATATGGAAACCGGTTATAAAGCATTCAGAGCTGACGTGCTAAAAAAAATTCAAATTACCGAAAACGGGTTTGGGATTGAGCCTGAACTGACCGCTAAAGTTGCAGCCTTGAAAGTGCGAATTTTTGAAGTTGGTATCTCATATTACGGGCGAACATACCAAGAAGGTAAAAAAATTGGTTTGAAAGACGCTTTTAGAGCCATTTGGGTAATACTTAAATGGGGTATAGGCTTAAAGTTGCCATTCTTGCTACACTAAGAATATGCCAAAAGAATGGTGGAAGTATCTGTTAGCTTGGCGCGTATGGCTGGTGCTTGTCGCAGCGGTAGCTGCTCATCTGATTGCTTATCGGCCTGCCTATGATTTTACTGGCTTGCGATTTTACCAACCAGAATTGACGACTTGGTTACCAGCCTTTATCTGGTCGTGGGCAAATTTTGATGGAGTTATTTTCTTACGGATTGCTACAACATCGTTGTTAGAAGAGCCTCGTTTTTTACCGTTATATCCATTTTTAATTAAGGTCGTTAGTGGCCAGTGGTGGGGACATTCCATTACCTTTGCCCAAGTTTTAGCTGGATTGTTAATTGCTCACACGACCTTTCTAGTCGCAATCAAATATTTATGTAAAGTATTAAAAAATCAGTATCCAGGGCCTGTTGTTACTTGGATGGTATGGTTGCTAGTAGCTTTCCCGCTCAGTTTTTTCTTTGTAAGTCTTTACACAGAAAGTTTGTTTCTGAGCATCGTGGTTCTGGCTTTTTGGGGGGCACAAAAAGAAAAGTGGTGGCTTAGTTTCGGGTTAGTTGGGTTAGCTAGTTTGACTCGCTTGCCAGGAATTTTGCTTTTATTGCCGATTGTTTGGGAATATGTCACTGCTTGTAGACTCAAGCGCTTACCACTTGTGGGTGTAAAGACATTTTTCTATTTGGGCTTAGCAGTTATGCCCTTATTGATGTTAATGACTGCTCATTGGGGGATAAGTGGGGATGCGCTCAAATTTGTGCATGCTCATGGCGAGCTAGCCAATAGCCGCAGTACATCAAGCTTAGTATTTCCAGTTATTACTGGCGTGAGATATCTCAAAATCCTCACTTCGTTACCACTTAGTTATATTGAATGGTGGATTGCGCTGCTGGAGCTAGCCTCTGCCTTCTTAATTGGTTTGAGCCTTTATTGGAGTTGGAAATTGAAAATAAGAGTTAGTTATCAGATATATGCTGTTTGTATGGTTATTTTACCGCTGTTATCAGGCACTTTCTCTGGCTTACCCAGATACCTGACTGTTGTTTTTCCACTCTTTTTAGCAGTAGCATTAAAGACACATGCTTGGTCAATAAGAAGAAAATGGTTGTTGATTAGCTTGCTGTTGCTAATTCAAATGGTTTTAGTTGGCTGCTTTGTCCGGGGGTATTTTGTAGCTTGAATGTCGAAACGTATGTCGGTGCATCTGGCTTATCTTTCTTTACTGTAGTTGTGTCAGCTCCATCCTAGCCAGTATACTTAAGACATGCATTCCTGGCACCATGTGGCAATTCACGCTCAGCGCTATGGTTTTAAACACCGATTATTATATTCAGCCTCATTAATGATTTTATTTTGGTCAATTTTTGATGGAATTTTGACATATATCTTGCCACTAATGATTGTAGAGCATGGTTTTAATAGAACCGAGATGGGTATGATTATTGGGATATCATCAATTGCAGGCGCTGCCTTCGATCTTTTTTTGGGCAAGTTCTTACATCAACCAACTTTTAGACGCCTGTATTTGGCAGTTTTTATTTTATCGTTTTTGTTTGCATTTTTGTTATACGGGGCTAATACCATTTGGATGTACATGTTTGCCATGGCAACTTGGGGTATTTATTGGGATTTGTTTAACTTTGCTAATGCCGATTTTGTGAGTAAAACTTCTCCCCCAGAAGAGAGAACTTCAGCCTATGGCGTGATCAATGTTTTTAAAGCCTCAGGTTTCTTATTAGCCCCAATAATTGCTGGTTTAGTTATGGGCATAGTAGTTGACAGAAAACCATTTATTGTGGCGGCAACTTTCTTGGGAATTTCATTGCTTTTTTATCTCTCATTAAATGCTCGAGCCTTAAAAAACCATAAACCAGAGTTTGTCAGAAACTCTAAATTGCGAGACCGGTTAAATGAACTGGTGATTTGGAAAAGTTTAGGCAAACAATTATTTCCAATTTTAGTTTTAACTTTCTTGGTATTTGTGACTGATGCATTCTTTTGGACATTAGGGCCACTAGTGGCCGAAGAACTGACTCAATTAGATGGATTAAAAGGTCTATTTTTAACAGTATATTTACTACCATCACTAGTATTGGGGTGGTTTATTGGTGAAATTACCCAGCGCTTTGGTAAAAAACGAACGGCATTATTTTCATTTTTAGTTGGCTCTGCCATTATTTCTACACTGGCCTTAATTAGTAATCCCTTTGTATTGTTAGGAGTTGTCTTTTTAGCTTCAACCTTTTTATCCATGTGCTTGCCAGCCATTAGTAGTGCCTTTACCGACTACATTTCTGAAACTACCTATTTGCAAAAAGAGATTCAAAGTATGGCTGATTTATTTTATAATGCAGGCTGGGCAATCGGGCCAATGATAGCTGGCTTTCTAGCTGATACCTTTGGTAACAAACAAAGTTTCTCAATTCTTGGTATTTTTTCTGTTTGTGTGACGTTAATCCTAATTAAGATGATGCCCAAGAAGATTAAGGTCAAGGTTGTGGCGAGTTAAAAAGAGTATCTTTTCGGAACTCTAACCATTATCATTACTCATATGTCTTCAAAGCCTAGTACTGTAGATTTCTTAGCAGACCAAATGGCAGCCGCGGGTACAATTAGAAGTCGTAAAATGTTTGGTGAATATGCGCTGTATTGCAATGAAAATATCCTAGCTTTTGTCTGTGATGATCAGTTATTTGTGAAACCAACTGTCGCTGGCCGTGCCTCTATCAAAACCCCCATTGAAGCTCCAGTGTATCCTGGTTTAAGAAATTATCTTTTGATTGAAGGCGATTCTTGGGATGATAGAGTGGCTAAGTCAACTTATTAAAGTATCAGCCCAGGAATTACTAGCTTCCAAACCAAAAAAATAACTATGAAACCTTCGCCCACATTTATTCAGTTTATCTATTTATTGCTCTTACTATTCAGCACTTTAGCTACTTCGTTAATTTGGGGGATTGATACATTATTTCAATTGAGTGCTGGCCTCCGAAACACTCAGGTTTTTACTGTCATTGCATTTTTTACCATCGGTCAAGTTATCTTTGAAGTGCCCACTGGCATGATTGCCGATATCAAAGGTCGGCGGTTTTCTTATTTGTTGGGCACGGTGGTACTGGCTATCTCTACCTTATTTTATGTGGGGGCTGGCATTGGTAAAGCGCCCTTACCTGTCTGGATCCTTGGTTCCACGTTGCTCGGGTTGGGCTATACTTTCTTTTCTGGTGCTACTGAGGCCTGGTTAGTTGATGCCTTGGAATATGCGGGTTATGAGGGCAGACTAGAGGCTGTTTTCTCAAAAGGCCAAGTTGTCAGAGGCGTAGCCATGCTGGTGGGTTCGGTGAGTGGAGGTTTTATCGCTCAGTTTACTGAGTTAAGTGTGCCCTATGTAGTTCGAAGCGGATTATTGTTGATCACCTTTGTGGTGGCTTTTATTTGGATGAAAGATTGGGGTTATCAACCGAGTCAAAGCACTAATCTACTCAAAGACGCTAGAAAATTATTTTCAGACTCAGCTTTATTTGGCTGGCATAACCGAGCAGTTGGGTGGTTGATGATATCCAGTCCTTTTATGATGGGTGTCAGTTTTTATGCCTTTTATGCTATGCAACCATATTTGCTAGAGTTATTTCAAAATGATAAAGCCTATGGCATTGCTGGTTTAGCTGCCGCCATCGTGGCAGGGGCCCAAATCATTGGTGGTCTGGCCGTACCCTATGTGAAGTCAGTCTTTAAATCCAGAACCACGGTGTTAATACTTAGCACTGTTATTAGTGGAGTGCTACTTTTCTTGATCGGATTGGCACCCAATTTTTGGGTTGTGATTTTGCTGTTGTCAGCTTGGGGTTTGATTTCGGCTTTAGCACAGCCAGTCAGACAAGCTTATTTAAATGCCATGATCCCTGCCAAACAACGAGCAACAGTTTTATCATTTGATTCACTGATGGGTTCGAGTGGCGGAATTTTTATTCAACCAACTTTAGGCAGGATCGCTGATGTGTCGGGCTATGCCACATCGTTTATGGTGGGCGCTGCTATTCAAACGGCAGCGGTACCTTTTATGTTTTTGGCTAAACGAAAAAAAGTTGAGGTGGACGTTATTTAATCCATTTTTTGTGAGACTTAGTCCTAGTATAATAAATCTTAACACTACCTATAAGTGTGATTATGGCTCGAAGAATTTACTTAGTTAGACATGGACTAAAAGAGAGTTTGATGGGTGATCCGGTTTTGACAGAAGCAGGTCGACAGCAAGCTGAAAAAACTGCGGTTTTTTTTGATCGTATTCCCGTGGACTTAATTCTCACCAGTCCTTTGAAAAGAACTCAAGAAACAGCTGAGTTTATTGCCCAAAAAACCCAAACACAGTTTGTAGTTAATCCTTTACTTAAAGAACGCATTAATTGGGGTGATGATGCCACAGAATCATTTTCAGATTTCTTAGCTGCTTGGATCAAATCAACTCGTGATAGAAATTGGGATCCGCCACACGGTGATTCGTCCATAAAAGCCGGAGAAAGGATAGAAAAAGTCGTAAATCAAGTCGCTGATTCATATCAACACATTGTGTTGGTAACTCATGGTGGTGTGATCACTGATTTTTTGCGAAATGTTTTTGATGATCAGTATCTTAATTCACATTCGTGGCAGTTTAGTGTGCTGAGAGAATTAAGTATTAAAGAATGTTCGATCACTACCTTAGAAATTGAAAATGATCAACTAAAACTTATTAAATTAGCTTGCTGTGACCATCTCTAATCACTGATTTTAATTTGGCAGTAGATGAATGGAGATACCAATTTTTAATTAAGAGAGTATACCCGTTAAAAGCGTTTTCATTTGTTGGCTAGCTTTATTTGCTTCTGCTAAGACTTCTTTGTGATCGTGTTTAACAAAGGCTAGGTTAGTTACAAATGATAAGCCTAAAACTTTGACACCGAGTGAGCGAGCCACAATGGTTTCTGGCACCGTACTCATACCCACCACGTCGGCTCCTAGGATTTTGATGGCCATCTTATCGGCTGGGGTTTCAAAACTAGGCCCATGATAATAACAATAAATACCTTCATGAAAAGGAATTTGATTTTCCACACACACTTTAATTGCTTTTTGACTCAACTCAGTATCAAAGGCTTGACTCATGTCCACAAATTCTGGGCCTTTGAGGGGGCTATCAAGCGAAAGTAGCAGAGTTAAAACATCAGCTAAGACTACAAAATCACCTACTTTAAATTTTTCATTGATGGCTCCACAAGCGGCAGTCACTACTAAGGCTTTCATGCCAGCTTGAGCAAAAACTCGAAGGGGAACCGTGGCTTGATACGCGGAGTAACCTTCATACATGTGCAGTCGACCCACCATAAATGCGACGCGTTTATGATTAATTTTAGCGATCACCAATTTACCGGTATGGCCGGGAACTGTCGTCTTCACGCCAAACAATTGCTCATATGAAATTTCAGTTTCAACTTCTGCATCATCCAACATTTTATTCCAACCGCTACCCAGCATCACCACTGTCTCTGGAAAATCAGAAACGGTTTGTGAAAGTTGGGTTTTGATTTCAGCCAGTGAGAGCATAGTTAACCTTTGGTAATGAGTATCTTGCGACTATCATATCAAAGGGGGATGACTATCCCAATACCAGATACATAGCTATTACCCGTGGCGTTAGGTCAGGAATTTTGTAATGATATTGGAGATGGAAAATCAAGTTATAAATTCATACCCACCCGAGTCACTGCCAAGTGCTGACAAGCTCAGCACCACCAAAAGTATCTATGAGGTTTCGGCCGGAGAGATTTTTTGGCGTAATCTCTTAGCTGGTGCCAGTCGAGCTTTAGGTTCACTTATTATTTACGCCCTGTTTTTACTGCTGATGCTGACTATTATCAGTCGCACAGTTTTGCCAGTGATTATGCCACTCCTGGAGAAAAGTTTTGCAGCAATGGAAAGTCTTGAAAACTCTCAAAAAGCGCTTCAAGGTTTGTCAGGAACGGATGGCAGTGCCGCATTCATTCAACAACTAGAGATGGACCCAGGTTTGATGAGACAGCTGGAGCAATTTTCTGGCTCTTCTCCGACTCAAATTCAAAACGCAGTTCCCAGTTACTAAGGATAAGTAATCACCCTTCATTAGTAACAGCGACTCTTATAACGTCTCGTAACTTAAGATCACTTGATAGTTAAAAGAAGTTGAGCCTGGCTCTATGTTAGTTGGAGCCCCAGCCCCACCGCCAGCAGCGCGATCCATTAATGCCGCTTCAGGTCGGAAATCGCCACTCGCGTCCGGTGTTTCCATAATATTGACAATTTTACCCAATTTCATGCCGGCTAAGTTAGATAATTTACTGGCTTTTTCTCTGGCATCGGTGATGGCTTCTTCACGGGCTTGTTCTTCGGCTTCAGCATGTTTAGCATCAGAGAGTGTGAAAGTGATACCACCAATTTGATTGGCACCCGCTTGGGTAGCTAGATCAATGGCTTGATTCATTTTGGCGAAATCAGTAATCGTGACCACCAAATTAGCATTAACACTATAACCAGTAATGCGTTGCCCACTCCCGGGGGTGTAATCCATATTGGGATAAAGGGAGTAGTTTTCAGTTTTAATATCTTTTTTCTCAATTCCTAACTCACCTAAGCGAGTATTAATTGTGTTGATGACTGTGTTGGCATTATCTTGAGCGGCTTTGACAGTATTTTCGTTAATGGAAATACCCATGCTGACTTCAGCTTGATCGGGGATAGTAGTGATTTTTGATTCGCCACTGACGTCAAAGGTTGATTGTTTATTAGTAGTAATTTGGCTAATGGAAAGGGAAGGTCCGCCTACCAACCGGGTGACTAAGATCACGGCTCCAGTTACGGCTCCGGCAATCAATAAAGCCTGAACCGCTAAAACTAAAGTTTGAGTAAGTGATGAACGCATAGAAAATACCCTTCATTTATAAGTATAGCGACTGGGGGGGAGAGAACTCAAGAGGAAGTGCTTTGGTTAGATTTTGATACTTTGCATCTTCGGATATTATTCGCATAATGAAGGTATGTACCAAACAATAGACGAAAGCATTGACGTAATTGGCGTCTTTCGCCAGATCACTCGACCCAAATTTACCCCCCTTAAATTTCAGTGGCGGGGTAAAACCTATCTAATTCAAGCAGTGACCTTAGCTAATGATGTTAAAGATGGCGGGGTTCGTAAGCGACTATATAGCTTGGTGGTGGCGGGCAATGTCTATCGTGTGAGCTTTAATCATGATACTGAAATTTGGAAAATTGAGGAGATTTGGTGTGAATGAAGTTTCGGCGCTCAACCCTGATGTTCAAACACCACCTCGTCGGGTGGTGCACGTTGATATTAATTCTTATTTTGCTACCGTGCTGCAACAAGAAAATCCTCGTCTACGAGGTCGGGCTTTAGGCGTAGTCAAAGATCAAGGCCGGACGTGTATTATTGCGGCTTCCAAAGAAGCCAAACTCAAAGGCGTCAAAACTGGCTGCCGGCTGAAAGACGCTTTGCAACTGGCCCCTGACTTGATCACAGTTCCAGCTGAGTTTGACCGATATTTGGACTGTACGCGCCGCTTGCAGCAGGTTTTCTTGTCTTTAGCCCCTGATGTGCAGATTTTTTCATTAGATGAAGCTTTTATTGATCTGACTCATTGCGGTCAGTTATACCCTGATGCCAAAGCTTTTGGTGAGTTGGTGCAACGCCAAATCAAGGCTGAGCTGGGGGATTGGGTGACGTGTAGCGTAGGGATTAGCCACAGTCGGCTGCTGGCCAAGTTGGCTAGTGAAACCAGTCCCCCAGACACAGTCTCAGTTATTACCGCGCAAAATCAAGATGCGGTCATGGCCAAAGCTACGTTTGCTGACATCTGCGGCATTGGGCATCGGCTAGAAACTAAGTTACGAAGGCTGGGGATTGAACATCCGTACATGCTGCACTTCTGGTCTGAAGCCGATTTGGCACCCACTTTTGGCCCTTTTTGGAGTAAAGAATTAAAACGAATTGCCAATGGTCAAGATTCTCACATTTTAGATTTACTTGATAAAAAAGTGGATGAAGACATGCGCAGCGTGGGTCGGACTATTACTGGTTGGCAACTTTGTCATGATGAAAAACAAATTAAGCAAACTCTCTATAATC
>Ga0163154_10005019_pt1 | contig 17094 bp, 16 predicted proteins | sample OliLakLV19MP9P1_FD_148649 | JGI IMG/M metagenome (GOLD analysis project Ga0163154, IMG submission 148649) | Freshwater microbial mat bacterial communities from Lake Vanda, McMurdo Dry Valleys, Antarctica - Oligotrophic Lake LV.19.MP9.P1 | ecosystem: Environmental > Aquatic > Freshwater > Lake >... | reverse complement strand
GGGGATAAGGGGGATAGGGGTGATTTAAGCTGATAATTGACTTGACAATGCTTATCCATTGAAATTTGAAAATCATTTGAATTCAAAATAGTTGTTCCATAAAGTAAATATCCCCCTAATGATTGTGACAATTGCCTATATTTTATGTTATACTTTGCACAACACACCAAAATAAACTTGTGACAAAGGAGTTTTTACATGGAACAATCATGCTGGAATACATGGTCAGATAGGGGATTTTTGCTCAATCCCAATCCGCTATATACTTTGCGCGGGATTGATATTCCCCTCTCAACCGAAATCACCGACCACATTGAATCACTCGGAGACCAACTCCCCACCTTGCTTCATAGCGGGATGCTCCGCACAACCCTGGACAAATTACCCGTGTATGATATGAATCCCATGCGTGCGCTAGACAGTCAATTTCATATCATCGAATATTTGGCGATGCGCTATGGCTATCTTGCCAGCGCCTATGTGTATGCAGACCCACAAAATCCCGCCAAAAATTTGCCCGCAGGCATCGCTGTGCCATTGGTGCAACTGAGCCACATGGTAGAACGTCCGCCAATTTTGTCGTATACATCGTATGTATTGACCAATTGGCGCTTGTTAAACCCAGAAGGGGCTATCACGGTAGATAACACCACGCTCATCCAAAACTTTTTGGGCGGAGAAGATGAAAACTGGTTTATCCTCATCCATGTGGACATCGAAGCACGGGCGGCGGGTGCATTGGCAGGGATGCGGAGCGCCACCGAATTTGCCCAGAGGGGCGATATTTTGGGTGTGATGACGGGCTTGCATAATATTGCCAATAGCATTGCCAAAATGATCTTTACATTTAACCGCATGACCGAAAAATGCGATACAGAGACCTATTATCACCAAGTACGCCCCTATATTTTTGGATTCACCGATGTGGTCTATGATGGCGTAGATGAATTTGGCGGAGCGCCACAATCATTTCGGGGTCAGACGGGCGCACAAAGCTCGATTATCCCATCAATGGTGGCGGGATTGGGACTCAACCATGAACAATCGGCGCTCACGCATCATCTGACCATCATGCGCGATTATATGCCCAAGCCCCACCGCGAATTTATCACCCAAATGCGCGAAAACAATATCCGCGAATTTGTCATGAATAACCGAACACACGCTAATTTGCGCGATGCGTATAATACCTGTTTGGAGCGCGTACTCGAATTTCGGCGCTTGCATTTCCATTTTGCCAATGTCTATATCGCCCAAAAGGTGAAAAATCCGGTTGGCACAGGCGGGACAATTTTCATGGATTGGCTCAAGCAACTCGCAGACGAGACAGAAGCCCAATTCGCATAACGACATGATATAATGGTGGGCAGAAAATCATCATGCCCACCATTTAGGAAAAATATGCGACCAGACCGTGCCAGCAATATCGAAACATGGCGCATTGACGCGCTCACGCTCATCTTATTACGGCAGTTCAAGCGCCTTTTAGCCGATAAAGGCGTAAATTTGACCGATGGAGACATGCAAGCCATTGCCGATGCCGTCGAAAATCGAAATTTATCCCCACAGACTGCCAAACCCCTCATATCGGTATTAGACACCCTCATCATTGAGAGCTTATCCGTTTTGGGTGGCTGGAATTTATCGTTTGCAGAGTCACTCGCAACCGATATGACCGACCTCAATCACTTATGGGAATCTACCGCCGACTTTTTGATGCTCGCCAACGAAAAAGGCAATGCAGAAATCCGCATATCGGCGGGGAGCGCCCTATATACCCTTCTGGGGGATAAAGCGCATCTGGAAGAACTTATTACCGCCATCCATCACGATTTGCATGTGAATGGGACATTGGATGTAGATGCGATGATATGCAAACGCGCCGTGTTGCATATCGCCCACATCCCACACGATGACCCCGCTTGGCAATCAAAAATGAGTGCATGGGTAGAGCAACTAAAGCATTAATCCATTCGTATAGATATGAATGATATAATCATGTCCGTATTGAACGGATAATGATGCTGTCATCCTGATAAGCATAAAGAAAGGTCTCTATCGTGAAAAAAATAATTGCTTTATGTGGGTTATTGTTGTTATTGGTCTTAGCAGGGTGTGACACATCATCGTCATCCACAGAAACCCCGCCCAATATTCCACAATTGCTCGCTACCGCTGCCGATAATATGGTTTCTGCGACAACCTTTCAACTCGAAATTACCCAGAGTGGCACGCCGCATGTCTTTGCGCTAGCTATGGCTGGCACACCTGTTGATGTCAATTTTCGGCGGGCAATTGGTCAACTTATTTCCCCAGACGAAATTTATGCCACTGCCAGCGTCATCGCCTCCAATTTTCCGCTTGAATTGTCTATTTATGGCAAAGGGGCAGACCAATGGTTTAATATTGGGGGCATCGCATGGATTAATGGTGTCTTTGCAGAAGGATTCGACCCGCGCCGTGTGGTTGGGGAAAATAGTGGCTTTCGCAATGTCCTCACATCGCTCCAAAATGTGGTCTATGTGGGCACACAAGATTTAATTGGTGTGCAAGTCCATCACATCACAGGCATTGCCGAAGGCGTGGACATTACCTCGCTATTGGTGGGGATGATAACCTTCGATACAGCATTGCCTGTGGATATTTATATCCGCGCCGATAATAATTTTCCCACCCGTGTGGTCATCACCCAACCCGATACCGCCACCGAAGAAACCCCCAATACCCAATGGACGGTGGATGTATTTGATTTTGGTGGTGTGAAAAACTTCACCGCCCCCACAGGAGCATAGCCAATGACCAGCGACTCAACAACCACACCATCCCTAAAAAAAGCGATGCTCAGTCCATGGGTGATTGTCCTCATTTTATGTGTACCCGTGTTCATCAACTCGCTAGATTTGACGGTGGTATCGGCATTTTTGCCAGAATTGATGATAGAGCTACAAATCCCTATCCAGACGGGTCTGGCGGATGCCGCATGGATTGTCAGCGCCTATTTGTTGGCATACACCGTGAGCCTCGCCTTTATGGGGCGGGTGAGTGACCTCGCGGGCAGGCGCATTGTGTATATCGTCTCGCTCGCTATTTTTATGCTCGGCTCGTATTTAGTGGCAGTAGCGCATACCTTCCCCACCGATTGGTTATACGATTTTTATCTGCGGAACGGTCTGCGGATAGACCCCGCCTATGCCAATTTGCACGCCATCATCATCGCACGGATCATCCAAGCCTTTGGTGCAGGGGCAATCACCCCCGCAAGTATGGCGCTGGCGAGTGATTTATTCCCCAAACACAAACGGGCGATTGTACTCGGATTTATCGGTGCAGTAGACACACTCGGATGGGTGCTAGGGCATTTGTATGGCGGGATTTTTCTGCAAATTCCGGGCGTGGTATGGCAAGACATCTTCTGGATAAATATTCCCATCACCCTCTTTGCACTCGCTATCACCCTATGGGCGTTGCGCGGTGTCCCCATGAGCAAAAGTAAGGGACGATTCGATATTTTGGGGACGATTGCCATCGCAGGGGCGCTCATTTGCCTCAGCATTGGGCTTGGCGGGGTCAATATCGAAGTCAGTGGGTCTACGAGCTTACAGAGCCTCGCAGACCAAGCGAGTCCGTTTAATTTTGGCTTATTGGGCGCGGGATTTGGGCTATTTTTACTGTTTATCCTCATCGAATCGCGGATAAAAGACCCGATTATCAACCTCAATTTGTTCAAACGGCGCAATGTCAATATGGGGCTACTGGCAAATTTGCTCATCGGCTATTGTATCTTTATCGGATTGGTGGCTGTGCCAATTCTCATCAATATCCGCCAAGAGAGTGTTGCCGATATTAAAGATGCCGCCCTACAAGTAGGGTTAATGTTGGGCGCGATGACCATCCCCATGGCAATCGCCACGATTCCCGGTGGGTGGTTGAGCGAAAAAATCGGTTATGGGCGCACCATCATCTTTGGGATGATATTGAGCATCATCGGCTTTATCTGGATGTGGCAAACATGGTCTATAGACATCAGCGACCTGCAAATTGTGGCACAGATGATATTCATCGGCGCGGGGATTGGGTTCACTTTTTCGCCCATCAGCGCCGCCGTGTTGAATAGCTCCGATGAGGACGCGCATGGGGTGGCTTCATCGCTCATCCTCATCATGCGTCTGGTGGGGATGACCATCAGTGTCACTAGCCTGAGCAATTTTGCCATTTCACGCGTGAATTGGTTGGCTGGTCAACAACTCGCGGGTATATTGCCCAACGACCCCAGTTACTTGCAGACCTATTCGAGCATTGCGGCGGGTGTCTTAGGCGAATTGGGGCTGTTAGGCGCGATTATCTGCGGATTAGCAATAATCCCCGCCCTAGCGATGAAAAATGAGGATGCGACAGAAAAAAATAGCAATGAGACACTGATGGTTGTTAGTGCAGAAAAAATTGTCCATAGTTGATTTTTCTAAATACGGCAGGCGTAAATCACCTGTCTGATTGACCAAAACCCCATAAATGGGGTGTGCCAATTTTCATCACAAAAATCGGTATAGCGTAGGGGCATGACATGTTATGCCCAATTTTTATCCCTGTTTACGGCGGGCTTGCCATGGCAAGCCCCTACATTATGCCCATCTGATCCACAAAAGATACATCGTATTAAAAACTAACCAGCATTAGCATATCGGGTTTTATACGTTGGTGTTTTCGCCCTCTGGGGTGAGGGTGGGTGTCGGTGCAACGCGAATCCCACACGCGACTTGCGCCTCATTGAGTGTAAAACCGGCAGAATCGAGCAAAACACTATCGTTGCTTGTCCGAGCAATATCGCTACTGCTCTCCAAATAGGGTAATGCCTGCTGACATTGCCCCAAAGCCAAATGCGCCGAACCAAGCCAATAATTATAATAGCCGTTGGTGGTGCTAAATTCATACGCCGTCTGAAAAGAAATCAGCGCATCGGTCATCTGTTCGCGCCGATATTGCACACGCCCCATCAGATAATGACATGCCGCCACGTTGGGGTCAGATTCGATACAACGGCTTAAATAGCTCATGGCTTCTTCTGGATTACCCTGCACGCGCCAATAATAATCTGCCACATCAAACAACACTTGGGTATTCCCCGGATTGCGGTCTAAAATATCTTGATAGAGAGTGAGGGCGGTATCATAATCTTGAAAACGGTCACGTTCTAGGCGTGCCAACCAAATTGCCACATAAATCATGGTGGGGGCAAGTTCATTGGCGGCGCGGAAATCTTCTAACGCGTCATCGAAATTATAATAGACCTCTTGGTTAATGCGTCCACTGACCTGCAACGCCTCATAACTATCGGGGTTGAGGTCTAATGCCGTTGCTATGGTGCTATCGGCACGCTCGCCCTGCCCCAAATTGAGATAGGCTTCCGCCAAAAATGCCAATGCACGGGCGCGGGTGGTTGCCCATGATGGATCGGTATCCACGAGTGTGAGGGGGACGAGTTCCAACGCACGCGAGGCACTAGCAATGGCTTGTGATGAGCGCCCCAACCGATTAAGCGCCATCGCCCGCATCGCCCACATATCGGGATGAAACGGATTGGCAGTGATGCCATTTTCAGCCGAAGCAAGGGCATCCTCAAATTTTCCCTGATTCACATAGCCCAATGTCAACCGATAATACACCAAAATATCATTGGGGGCGGCGGGTGCTATCCGTTCATAGAGGCTGGTAGCCTCTTGAATCGCCCCACGCATCCACGAATCGTTGGCACGCATAAGGTCATTGGAGGGGTCTTGCGTGGCAGTAGGAACAGGTGCGCGAGAGGTGGCGATGGTGTTGCTGGTGTTATCTACCACCGAATTAATCGCCCTATCTACCATCGGTATGAGTTGATTCCGATTTTCATAAATACCAATGCCAACCACGATAAGGGCGATGGCGACTATCCAAAACAAAATGGTACGAAACGAAATAATGCTCGCACGCCTCTGATTACGATATTTTTTGGATTGGCGAAGATACATAGGTTCATCCTTTTTATACTGATGGGGTAGCAATCGCCTCTGGGGCGATTTCGCTATTAAAATTCGGTGTAGCGGTGGGCAAAGTGGGGTCTCTGCGCCCAAAATCGGGACATCTTTGCCCGATGGCAATCAATCCCTCGCGGATATACCCGACAACAGTCGCGCTATCTGACCGCGATTGTGCCATGAGGAGCGCATCTTGCAAGACATCCCACCCATTCTGACAATCATCCACATAGTAATAGGTCAAACCCAACCGATAGGTGCAATCTAAATTATCGGGCGCAATATCGGCACAAGAACGAAATGCAACGAGGGCTTCATCAAATTGATAGAGATTATATTGCAAAATACCCAACTGGTAGTATGCACCGATAGAGAGTGGGTCGGCAACAATGGCATCTTGGCAATAGCCAATGGCACGTTCAAACTGCCCAATTTTGCGATAAGTCGAACACAACCGTAACAATGCCCGTGCATTACGTGGTTGCAAGGCAAGGATTCGGTCATACAAATCAATTGCCTCTTGGTCACGATTTTGTGCCAAATATTGCAATGCCAGTTCCAAATGGGCGGCAATATTGGTGGGGTCTATGCGGACAGCCGCCTCTAATTGGGCAATTGCCTCTTGGTTACTCCCCACCCAACTAAGCGAATAGGCATAGCTACGGCGGGCATCGGAACTGCTAGGGTCTGCCTGAACAGACAACAATCCTGCCTCTGCGCCATCTTCATATTTGCCTGTATCGGTATAGGCACGAGCGAGTGCCGAATAGAGGGGCGACTCATAGCCACGATTTAAATCTAATCCCGCCAAAATAACCGGTACGGCATCGGCACTCCGCCTTAACCAGACCAATGCCCGTGCTTTGAGCGCATAGCCACGCGGGTCGGTGCTATTCACATCTAAAATCTGGTCTGCGAGTTCAAGCGCCCGTTCAGGGTTATCCATATCAATCATCAACTTGCCATATTCATAGAGATAATCAATATTTTCTGGGCGTTGGGTAATTGCCCGTTCAAATAAATCTGCCGCCTGTTGCCTATTGCCCGCCACAAATAATTGTGAGGCAAGCGTAGCGAGGTCGCTAGGCAATGGGGTGGGTGTGGGGGCAAATCCGAGTAATTCCATCGTCTGCTCTTGCAGATTATCAAAATTGCTCGATACAAATAGGGCAATCGCCCCCATGATTAGCCCAAATAAAAACATCATAGGGGCATAATTACGCCTCTGTTTAACTTGTTTGCCAAACATCGGGCGCGAGTAATCACGCTTAATATACATGGGTGTGTCCTATCCTAATTTTATCATCCAAACCCACCAATAGGCGTAGGTGGTGGTGATGTGGGTGGTACAGGTGTGGGAACACTACGCCCACTATAACCCGGACACCGTAGCGTAATTGCGTCCATGACGTTATCTATAGACTCGACAACCGTGGGCAAATTTTGGTTCACCGCCATTGGGCGTGATTCTTCCAAAATGCCCCATGCGTCATCGCAATTATTGAGCCGATAATGGGCAAATCCACGAAGATACCAACATTCAATGCGGGTAGACCCATTGGCAATGCACTCATTGAACGATTCGATTGCCCCTTCATAATTGCGCCGTGCATATTGCATTTGTCCCCGTTGCATATAGGCTTCGCCATAATTGGGGTCTAGCCGAATTGCCGCATCACAATAGGGTTGCGCCACATCAAAACGGGCGTTATTCACATTGGCGTATGTTTGGCAGAGGCGCAAATAGGCTTTGGCGTTAGTCGGTTGTAATTCCAGCACACGGTTATATGTGCCAATCGCCATCTCTGGTTGACTCACACGCGGTAGCCGATAAAGTGCCGCCAAATAAAAATAGGGATTGATAAGATTTGGGCTGATGGCAATCGCACCTTCCAGATAATCTATCGCTTCCTGATACCGTCCCACATAGGTGAGGGGCCACTGATAGGATGTGAGGACAAAAATATCTTGTGGGTCGAGTTCATAGGCACGTTGGGCATTGCGTAGCCCTTCCTGCCAGCGTCCCAAATTGGTGAATGCCACACTCTGCACCGCATACAAAGGCGCAAAGGTGGGGTCTATATCTATGCCCTGAATGGCGGCTTGAATTGCCCCAGATGGGTCTGACCACATCAAGGCACGCCCTTTGAGCGCATAGCCACGCGGGTCTTGTGGGGCAAGGGCAATAGCACGTTCTGCAATCGGCAAAACAAGGCTATCCTGCTCATTTTCGATGAGCAATTGACCATATTCATATAAATAATTCACATCATCGGGGCGTTGAATGATGGCTTCTTCAAATAAGCGTAATGCACCCGCAATATCCCCATTCTGAAACAATGCCGACCCGCGTGTGGCAAGGTCACTGGCAAAAGGGGTGGCGGTGGGGGCAAGCCCAAACACTTCTAGGGCGCGGATTTGGATGGTATCGCGCTGACTCATCGCCAAAGTGACAAACCCACCCGCCAAGAAAATTGTCAAGATGACTAAGCGTATCGGAAAACCCCGTTGTCGTCCTCCAAATAGCGGTTTATTCTTATCGCGCCGTATATACATCGCATACCTCAACACTAACAATACAACAGTGTGGCTTATTATAAGGCAACATTGCCCTTATCGTGTAGGGATATGCACCTACGCTTTGGCTACGCATAAACCATTTGCATGGGCAAAATAGCTGTTTTGAGGGCATTATGGCGTATATTCGCATATCACGTTCCGCCTATGGCTCAAAGCCATAGGCTAGTCGCGTTTGAAGCCCACTGAAGGGGCTTGTTTTTACCCAATTTTGAGGATAATAGCCTGTTTGAGGGCGGTTTTTAGCGCCTTTAGTGCGCTTACAGGTTTTTTGTCTAGCTAGATGCTTTGAGCATCTAGCGTAAAATAAATTATTTATTCCAAATTAAAATGCACTCCAGTCATTATCAATTCCTTGACAGAATATCTCAGCCTCATCTACACTTAAATGCCCTGTTTGCATATATAAGCATAACCTAATTATGGGAAAAATCATTTATGACACTCGATTTGCAAGCCGTTTTATCCACCGCCAAAACACTCGGACGCGAGGCGGGCGCAACACTCATGTCGCATTTCAAAAATCCACTTATTACCCACACTAAAAGTTCATCCTACGATATTGTCACCCAAGCCGATGCCGAAGCTGAAGCACTTATCCTCAGCGCACTCGCCAAATCCTACCCCACCCATCATCGTATCGCAGAAGAAAGTGGCGAATCTGGTGTGCAAGCCGATTATCATTGGGTAATAGACCCGCTTGATGGCACAGTCAATTTTGCACATGGACTACCCATTTTTTCGGTGAGTATTGCCCTTGCCGATGCCAACCTTAACCCGTTGGTGGGTGTGGTGTATGACCCCGTTGCCGATGAGCTATTCAGCGCCGTGCGTGGGGGTGGCGCATTTCTCAATGACCAACCGATACACGTTTCGCGTGCCATCACATTGGGTGAATCGTTGCTTGCCAGTGGTTTTCCGTATGATAAAAGCACCGACCCCGATAATAATTTGAATCAATGGGGAAAATTCCTCATCGAAGCACGCGGATTACGCCGATTGGGGTCTGCGGCGTTGGATTTATGCTATGTGGCGGCGGGGCGCTTTGATGGCTATTGGGAAGCAAAGCTCAAATTATGGGATTTTATGGCGGGTATTCTGATTGTAGAAGAAGCGGGTGGGCGTGTGACCGATTATCGTGGTGGCACAGGCACATCCATGATACAAGGGGCGCGTCTGGTCGCCAGCAATGGACATATTCATCAGCAAATGATAGATGTGTTGGGAAAGTAGACTCATCGGTCAGGTGCTTACAAAATGTAAGCACCTGTAATATATTGTAATGGCTAATTTCCCTACAGCGTTATCCACCAGCGCATGGTCGGCACAGGGCGAAAATCGTTCTGAATCACATCTTCCAGAACACCCCCATTGGTGATGATAATTTTCTGGCTACCCAGATTATCATCGTCACACGTCAACATCACCTTATCTAACCCCTTTGCACGGGCAATCGGCAACATCTCGTGGAGCATCGCCGTGCCATGCCCCTCATTACGCCGTGTGGGACGCACTTCATAGCCGATATGTCCGCCAAAACGTTGTAACGAATCGGTCAGATAATGCCGAAACGATATGCGCCCAATGAAGCCTTTTTCATCTACCAACCAGAGAAGGGTCTCTGTCACCCACCCCGCAGGGACAGTATGCTCACGCATGAGCAATCCACTGATATAATCATCAAAATCACGCTCAAGCTGTTCAATATCAAGGTCGGTATAATGCCATAATTTTTCTGCCTTAAATTCGTGCATGGCGGTGATATAACTGTCTTTATAGGCAATATCGGGGCGGATAAGACTGGTGCTACTCATGAAATTTCCTTTACATGAATCCGTTGGGCGAGGTTATGCCCCACGATACGATATTCGCCACCCAATTTGAGCTGAATGGGACCATCAAACGGCGCAGAATGAACCACCGTAATATCTGTTTGGGGAATGAGTCCCAACGCCGCCAAATATTCAAGCCTATCTGCCTCACGCGTTCTCACACGGGTGATGAGGTAATTTTTATGTGATTCGGCAGATGCCAACGGAATATCGTTCATCGTGGCAATGTGTCCATCCGCATCAGGGATTGGCTCACCATGTGGGCAAAATTGCGGATTTTCTGCCATCGCCAACATCCGCAAGGCGACAGGCTCACTGAGGGCGCGACTGATATTATTTACCTCATGAAAAATTTCATGCCACTTAAATCCCATTACGCGCACCAGAAAGGCTTCTGCAATACGTTGATTGCGGACGCGTACCAGCGCCTCTTTGACACCCGCAGACGTGAGCATGATGCCTTTATATGGCTCATGGGTGAGCAAACCCAGTTCTTTGAGTTTTGTCACCATACGGTTGACGGCGGGCGCTGTGACCATGAGCAAATCGGCGAGTGCCGATGTGCTGACCATGCCATCATGCTGAGATGAATCGTCACTGAGCCGATAAATTTCTGCAAGATAATCGAGATAATCGCGGTTAGAAGGGGTTTCTGTCATCATATCACACGGGGGGCCACGGATGATTTGGTCCCGGTCCAGGTGCAGGGTAGCGTTTATCTTTCAGAATTTTATCCATACGATTGGTGAAGGCGCGTATTTCCCCTTTGGTGATGAGGGTTTCCATCTCACATAAATAGGTATCATTGGCAATTTCGAGTGTATCGCGCAGACGCTTCACATCTGCCAATAAATCATCGGCAATCGGTTGATTCACAAAATTCCAAATCACCGTGCGGAGTTTGTACTGAGAATGAAACGAAATCCCATGGTCAATGCCCCATAGGTGGTCTTGTTCGTCTACCAAGCAATGCCCGCCTTTGCGGTCTGCGTTGTTGATGAGGACATCGAACAGCGCCATTTTTTTCAGTTGGGGGATGAGCGATTCATCAAAATGAAAATAATGATAATCGGGGTCGTGGTCAATAAAAAATTGCATAGACCCAATGCCCCGTGGACCCTCACGTAATACGGTAGGTGGGACAATTTGCCAGTTTAATGTCTGTGAGGTGATAAACGCCGCCCGTTCTCGCTGACAAAGTGTGCCATCTGGAAAATCCCACAAGGGGCGTTCTCCGCGTTGTGGCTTATATACCGCCATGACGGTGGTGTCGTCTTGTTTGACAGAGAGCAAAAAGGTGTAATTTGAACTCCACTGAATTGCACCATGCTCGGCATCTATCGCGCCATGTTGCAACACTTCCAGCACCCGTTCAAATGTGATGGGGGTGCTGGAAGGCTCTATTTCGTCATCGGTTGTGGGGGGAAGATTATCATCCATAGGGGTTATGTCCAATAATAGACCAGTGAACCATTTTGTTTTGGGTCTGCCCGACCAGAACGCACATTATCTATCGCATGGTCGCTGAGGGCAAGAATTTGCTTGCGACTGCACCAAATTCGCACCACACTGGGTTCTGTTTCTTCGTCAATCTCTTCATCGGTGGTCATCATCTCTTGGGCGACCAAAACAATTTTGTCTTGTTCTTCATCATAGCCAAGACCTAATTGAGATATGCGGAAAACGGGTTCAATCGGCTCACGCAAATCCATATCACGCGGGGGCAATTCGTCTGGATTGCGGTCTTGGGTACTACGGGTATTCAGGTCGTCCATCAATTCTTTGATGGCTTCGCTCAATGCCCACGATTGTTCTTTTTCGATGACCATCGAGACCAATTTGCCACCCTGCCCCGCTTGCAAATAAAATACACGCTGACCTTTGGGACCAATAGTGCCGATAGTGATAAAGTCTATGGGATTTAGCTCAATTTCCAAATTTGGCATCCTCTATCATCCCTTAATTAATTTTTCTCTGCCTGTTTACGGGCTTGTTCCATTTGCCAAATATGTGCCACATCGTTCATTGTGCCAACATACGGGCGACTATGCCCCATCATAAGGGTGCTGATGGAGGCAGGTGACACATTAATACGCTGAAAGTTGTCGAGGTGCATCCCCAAATAATGCGCCAAAATCATCTTGATGACATCGGCATGAGAGACCACCGCAATGGTTTCACCCGCATGACGGGTGACGAGTTTTTCGATGAAATTCACCCCGCGCATCTGCACATCGCGCATGGCTTCACCATTTGGGAATACAGCGCGTGAGGGATACTCTTGCACCACCTCCCACATTTTGCGCCCACGCAAGGCAGAAATTGCCATGCCTTCCCAATCGCCATAGCGCACTTCACCAATTTCATCGGTTTGTTGCAAGGCAATTTTGGGATGATGAACAAGGACAGCCTGTGCTGTTTCCATCGTGCGTTCTAATGGGCTACTATACAAATATTTGATAGGGGCGGTAGCAAGGCGTTCCCCAAGTGCTGTGGCTTGGGCTTGCCCTTCATCATTGAGATGAACACCCGGTGTCCATCCCGCTAATTTTCCTGTTTTGACAAAATCATTCACCGCATGGCGAATCAGTAAGAGTGTCGTCATGTGACCTTTTCTGGAAAAGATATTTTTCAATAGATATAGCATGATTATATCATATCACAAGCCAACGCGGGGGTTATAAATTTTTCGTTAGAGGATTTAAGATGGCGCGGGAAACCAAAAATACCGCAATAGGTTTCCCACGTAGGACAATTATCTTGGTGACAATATTATATCACATTATGACATAAGATTGCTAGGTTGTTTTTTTCATGCCCAATCGCATTATGCTTCTGTATCAAATTTTAGGCTATCGGTGGGTGTGCCTGTGGCGGCTTGCATGAGCATAATGAGCCGATTCGCCATTGCAGACGGGTCTGGATGGATGCCGTCTTGCAACAATGCCGTCTCAAAAACCTGCTCAATAATCGCATCCACAAGCCCTGTATTGCCAGCGCCCATCAAGCCTGTCAGGTTATGGAGCAAACCGTGACGAGGATTGAGTTCAAGCGTCTTGATGGGCAGTTGATAATCTTTGTCTAGCAGACGATTAATGCGATAGCCATGACGGGTATTGCCACCCTCATCGCTTACCAAACGGGCAGGACTATTAAACGAGGCTTTGCCCTGGCGGACATCATGCACACGCTCCCCCAAAATGGTCTTGAAGCGGGTTTGCAACGCCTCGAAGGTATCCGCTTCAAGTGCGGGTGCTTCGTCCTCTGGGGTTTGTGCCTCGCCAATGGCGCTTAGGTCAATATCGCCCTCATCCACACTACGGACTTTATGCCCCTTAAAATCGGCAAATCCCATGAGCATGGCGGCATCTACGGGGTCGGTGAAATACAAGACCTCAATCCCACGACTGCGGAATGCATCCAAATGTGGGCTACGGCGGGCGCTATGGAAATCATCACCGATAATATAGTAAATATCGTCTTGCGCCTCTTTCATGCGCTCAACATACTCATTCAGGCTATGGAATGAGGTCGTATCGTCATCGTGAGTCGAATTAAAAAATAGCAATGGCTCAATATCGGTCTTATCCGCAGGCGCGACCACCATCCCTTGTTTGATGAGCCGACCAAATTCGGCATAAATTTTCAGATAATTCTCGCGGTCTTTGTTCGCCATGCGCTTGAGTTCAGACAAGACTTTGCCCGTGAGTGTCTTTTTGAGTGTCGCCATCACACGATTGGCTTGCACACTCTCGCGGTTCACATTGAGGGGTAAATCTTCGGTATCCACCACCCCTTGCACAAAACTGAGATAATCTGGGAGCAAATCCTTGCAATATTCTTGAATCAACACCTTGCGGGCATAGAGTTTGAGTCCCGCCTCTTTGCGGAGGCTGAACATGGTCTGTTCGCCCGATGCAGGGATGTATAGCAGGGCATAAAATTGGAGTGGTACATCGGCACGCATGTGAATTTTGTGCAGTGGCTCATTAAAATCCATCGTGAAGGCACGATAAAAATCGGTATATTGGTCGGCTTCCACTTCATCGGGTGCTTGTCGCCACAGGGCGGTTTGTTGATTGGCGGCGTTTTCGTCACCATTGACATAAATGGGGAAGGCAACATAATCGGAGTGCTTGCGGATGATTTGCTTGATGCGATAATCCTGCAAAAATTCTGCGTCCTCTTCTTTGAGGTGAATAATCACATCTGTCCCACGGCTGGCGCGTTCTGCGGGACTGATAGTGTAATTATCGCCACCATCACATTCCCACGCATAGGCAGGTTCATCGGCAATGTGTGATTTTGACACGACACGCACCTTATCCGCCACCATAAACGCCGAATAAAAGCCCACGCCAAATTGCCCAATGACCTCGCCAATGTTGGCATTGGCTTGTTGGCTGGCTTTGATGGTCTGCACGAATTGTTTTGCACCACTACGGGCGATCGTCCCCAGATTGTTGACCATATCATCACGGGTCATGCCGATACCACTATCGCTGATGGTGAGCGTTTTGGCTTCTTCATCAATTTTGACCTCAATATACAGTTCAGACTCGGCATCGAGGACATCTTGATTGGTCAACAGTTCAAATTGAGCGCGATTGAGCGCATCGGATGCATTAGAAACGAGTTCCCGCAAAAAAATTTCGCGGTCAGAATAAAGCGAATGGATGAGAATATCGAGCAGTTGCTTAATTTCTGCTTGAAACGAAAAAGTTTGTTCAGACATAAAAAATCACTCCCATAAATTGTATTGTTGTTCATTTACGGGAGTGATTGTAATGCAGATGTATTAGATTTGGGTAAACAATTTGGCTATTTCCCAGCAACAAGTGTAAAACAAGCAAAAATCTTTCTTCGATATGAGTGCATTGGAGTTTTACAAATTGGGTTGTCTTTGGTAGGGATCAAAGAGTGTATTCCAGACTTGTGCCATGATACCCCATGAGGCATATACTAATGCACCCTGAAACCAGAAAACTACAACAATAATTGACCAAAAAGTTTTTGCTGATTGGGTAATTTGATTGTTGCGTCTAACCATCACCACAAAGAACAGGCTTGTTAAAAGCCAGAATACAATAACTGGTAGCAGAGAAACAAAATTGACAGGCATTATGAATACCCCCATCCAGATGTATTTATATTTAACGCAACACCAAAATTAGCAGTGCTACCCGCTATCCAAACATTTATTAAATAAAATCCCACTTGACCAACTGATGTTGTATCTATACGTGCTTGCATTGGGGCATATGAACCCCATCCAGGGTTTGCATTTGGTCCAGACATTGAAAGCCATCTAAACAAAGAACCTGTCCAAGTACCATTATTATTTCCCCAATTGACTTTTAATGGGGTGTTGTTGTTGTTTGTATGAAAAGTAACTCCAGTGTTTTGAACAAGTCGCGCCATTTCTCCAGCTCCAGGGACATTACTATAGGCAGATACTGAACACTGCAAAGTCATGCTACGATTGATGCCTTGAAGCAAATTCTTTGAAAATGAATCCGGTTTCGTTGAAAACAGTTCAGAAGAAGCATCTTCTACTATAGAGGCAGATATTGCCACATAACAAAGAGCATTTCTATCATTCATATCACAATTTGCTAAACGATAAACAATCGTTTGATTTGGGCTGACCATTACACGGTTTCTTGTACTCATATCAGAAACAACCCGTGCCGATTGCATTTGTTCGGTGGTCAAGGCTTGTCCATCTGGTGAAGTTGGTGTAGGTCTTTCTTGTGCGCTAATTGGCAGTATAAAGAAAATTAATAGTAGTGCAAAAAAAATAGACTTAGATAGAAATTTATGAAACATAATTACCATCCTTTTTGTTTTATGAAAATAAAAATCCCTCCTCAAAAACTATTTTACTTATACAGAGTGATACTTGTCAAGGTTATTTTTTACTTCTTTCGTTTTTATAAATTCTATAATACATCTGATGTGATTTGACATATTTAGGTCATAAGAGCGATATAAAGTATTTTTTAATCTGTGGCGGACAGATACTTCGTCAGTCTGCCATTACACTAGCTACATTTCACATCAGACGTATCAGATAACTTATTTTAGTCCGCTAGAGGCAAAACTCTCTATAAATCGGCGTTGAAAGAAGATGAATAGCACCACCAGTGGCGCAACAACCAAAATTGTCCCTGCCATGAGTTGTCCATAATTTGTGCCAGCTTCTGTCGCAGAAAATAATTGACTCAGACCAGTCGTGACAGGGCGCACTTCTGCGGAGCGTGTGACCATCGCCGCCCATAAAAATTCATTCCAACGGGCGCTAATAGAGACCAACGAAAAGGCGACATACGTCGGGATGGACAGAGGGATATACACAAAACGCAAAATCTGCCCGATATTTGCCCCATCAATCCGCGCCGCCTCTTCGAGTTCTGGCGGAATCTCACGGAAGGTCTGGCGCATGAGCAATACACCAAACGCCGATGCCCAGTACGGCATCATCAGCGCCCAACGGGTATCGAATAACCCAATTTGGCGCATGGTCGTGAGGTTTTGCACCACCAACACCCCGCTAGGAATCATCAATTGGATGAGCAACACAAATAAGAGAATATTGCGCCCAAAAAATTTCATCCGCGCAAACGCATACCCCGCCATTGTGATGGTGATAATTTGCACCCCCACCACCCCCACCA
>Ga0163154_10005018_pt1 | contig 17100 bp, 10 predicted proteins | sample OliLakLV19MP9P1_FD_148649 | JGI IMG/M metagenome (GOLD analysis project Ga0163154, IMG submission 148649) | Freshwater microbial mat bacterial communities from Lake Vanda, McMurdo Dry Valleys, Antarctica - Oligotrophic Lake LV.19.MP9.P1 | ecosystem: Environmental > Aquatic > Freshwater > Lake >... | reverse complement strand
ACCACTGGTTCAACGATTTCAGGTGCAAGCCATCAATGATGAAACTGGTTCCAACATTGCTAAGGCAGGTTAACCAGTTATTCAAACCAGGGTCGATTCCTAGCACTCGGTTGATATCAACATCGGCCTGAACCGTTTCGACTTTGTAGACTAGCTCCAGATAGAACTGACCATTCCTAGGCAAGATTCGATACTCTCTAATCGCTTTGTATTCAAGGTTTGACGGCATTGGCAGATAGAAACAGTCAATCCCAAACCAAGCCTTAACTTTGCTGCCTAGAGGGAATCTAAGACCCTGTTCCTTGAGCTTTACGGCTTGACCGGGAAACGTGACGAGAGCTAAACCACCCCTGCGGTATCCAGGGAGCTTAGGGCGCTGTTCAACTTTCCCAGCCCTAGCCGCTTTGAGCAATCCAAAGAACGACTTAAACGACTCTGCAACGGTGGTCAGGCATTGCTGAGCAACTTGAGAATGCAGAGCTTGAAAATGAGGGTTACGGCTCATCTCACGATGTAAGTCAAACTTACTGGGAGCCTCGCCAGTCTTAAAGTACAACTGCCTAGACAGATAGATCCCGCAGTTGCCAAGCTTGACGGACTCGCCACACACGAACTCTAGAACTGCCTTTAATTCTGGGTCTGGATTAATTCGTATCTGCTGGCAACCAAAACTAGACATTTTTCTGATTCTCTATGTACTGCTTAATGACTGAAATAGGCGCTCCACCTACAGTTGAGACAAAGTAGCTGTTAGTCCATAGCGTAGGCAATCTGCTTTTAAGCCAGTCGAACTCTTGCCTTAGAAACCTAGAGGAACGGCCTTTCATGTATCGGATTAGCTTGGCTATCCCAAATTGAGGATCAACCTCTACCAAAACATGAACATGATCGGGCATTACTTCAGCCTCAATCAGATCCGCTCCAAACTCTGTACAGACTTCTAGCAGAATCTCTTTAAGCCTGACATCCACACCCTCAATCAAAACTTTTCTGCGATACTTCGGACACCATACAACGTGGTACTTACAGGAGTAGACAACGTTGTTGTTCGACTTGTATTTTGCCTTCATGTCTCATTATACAGCGTGGTAGCTGTATAACTCTGAAGGTTGCATGAAGTTCTGCTGTCTAATTTTCCAAGGCGGCTAAAGCCCGCGACCGCTTACATCCCCATGTCTGAAGCCAGGGGCTTTAGCTCGTTTTTCGGTAAATTTCCAGCCGATCCCCAGAATCGGCTGGAAATTTTGAGTTCGTCCTTTACAATTAAGTGAGCGGAGACGATAAGTTTCCGTTCACTCCTCACACCACACTCCGCCTAAACTGTTGTTTGGGCGGTTCCTTATTGAGTTCACAATTACGGCGACCAAACGCGGTCAAGCAATTCCCTCTTTGACAGGAAAACGATCGATTAGCAGAGCCGCGCGCGACGCATTGTCCTTGAGCCTGCGGGGCAAGTGCGGTACGTAAGGAATTTGGGTCAGTAAATCGAGTGTGCGGCGCAGCATCCGAACGATGTCTCCTTCGTCGAGGCTGGTACTCTCGCACAGTTCGATCCAGTCTAGCCCTAGTGCCCATTGTTCGATCAGGGCGATAAATTCAAATTCTAGCCAAATCGGGAGGACGATGTGATACTGGCGTTGCAGTTGGAACAGCTGACGACGGACGCCTCGCAATCCTTCTAGCGCTTCTACGATCTCTCCGGATACATCGAAACGGCTCCAGCTGTCGGGGCGCGAAACTTCGGTAGCGAGGGCGGCACAGGCGGCTGCAAGATGGTGAGGATCGAGGTCATCTAATTCACTTGAGGCCAATGCCAGACCTAGCCACAGCTCATTGTCTCCCCGAATGGCGGCGGTAGTCTGGCCTAAGTCGGTTGGCTCAACGCCGTCTAAACAGCCACAGCGCTGCAAAATCTGAATCAGATTGAGAAACTCTTGCCAATACCGCTGGGTGTGGCGGTTCAGCTTTTCCTGGCGATCGCCCAAATCGCGCTGGAGTTGCTCAACCTGTTTCTGGCGTTTTAGCAGCTGCCCTGGATTGCCGAAGGCTTGGATCGGATGGGATTGGAGCTGTCTGTCTGTATTCGCCACCCGCTCTTTCAGGTCTTGAATTTCACTGGGGGTCATTTCTGAGAGTGGAATCTGAGGAATTTGGCTGGCGATCGCCCTAGTTTCATCATTGCCTGAACGGGTTTGTCCCAGTCTCATGGTTAGTTCGGGCGGCGGCAGCAGATGATCTACTTGGGCTATGCGAGGGAACTCAGCGTGCAGGCCAACCACATCGACTAGCGCCACGATATACCAGCGGTTGTCTTGGCCTAAACAGACTAAATAGGGGAATTGCCCTGATCCAGGGATCTTGGAGACTAGAGTGGCAGGCAGGGGTGTCGCTACCGGGACATGCTTGCCCTTGAGACTGAGAATGGTGCCAGCAGTGCTAAAAGACAGCGCCGTCATCAAATCATGGATCTGCGTCTCATAGAACTGCTGCTGCAACGTCTTGAGCAGGCGGCGTTCTTCCTTCAGCCGCTCGTGAATTTTTTCGTAGCTGGCAAGCTCCGCTAAATCAACATGTGCCACCTGGGTGAGCTGCTGGTCTAGCTCGGTGGTGAGGTCGGCGATCGCCTGCTGCTGGGGTCGCAGAGTCAGGGTAGACAAATACTGGCCAAAACTGCGCTCAATTAGCTCACGGGCTTGTTCTAGGGAGTGAGTTTGCAGCAAGTTCAGCACCATGCCATAGCTCGGGCTGAACTGACTGACTAACGGATCAGGCCCTTCTGTGGCCAGGTAAGCCGCCTCGTTTGCGCCTTCAAACTGAGTTTGTGCCGTGACCACATGACCCAGGATGTCCATGCCTCGGCGTCCGGCGCGCCCCGCCATCTGCAAAAATTCGGAGGCTGTCAGCAGGCGATGGCCTCGGTCGGTGCGTTTAGAGAGGCTAGAAATTACAGTGGTGCGAGCGGGCATGTTAATCCCAGCGGCCAGGGTTTCGGTGGCAAACACCACCTTAATGAGTCCCTGCTGAAATAGCTCTTCGACCAACGATTTCCAGGCTGGTAAAATGCCCGCATGATGAGAGGCTACCCCACAATAGAGCGGCTCTACCTGTCCAGATCGGGCGGCTTCGGGATTGCGTTCCAAAAAGGTATCAATTTGCTGCTTGAGCTGGGCTGCTTCCTGCTCGTTCACCAATGAGAAGCTGCTCATTTCTTTGACCGCATGGTCGCAGCCCTTGCGGCTAAAAATGAAATAAATGGCAGGCAGCATATCGCGCTGCTGGAGCTGGCTGACGAGATAGGCAATGCTGGGCGTATCTTGTTTGCCTCTGGGTTTGCCCTTAGCGCGCTTGAGCTTGGGGTTGATGGCCTTTTTGGTGGGTGCCAGCAGCGGAAATAGCCCTTTAGGGCTGCAAAAGTGAAAATCTAGCGGTACGGGGCGAAAGTCGGAATAGATTAGTTCGGTTGGGCCGTGGACGCGGTTAATCCAATCGGTCAGCTGGTCGCTGTTGGCCACCGTGGCAGACAATGCCACTAACTGCACATCGGCAGGGCAATAAATGATCGACTCTTCCCAGACGGTGCCGCGCTGGCGATCGTTCATGTAGTGACATTCGTCGAGCACAACCGCTTCCACGCCTTCCATGGAGGTGCCCACCTCACCAATGGGGGTGCCGTAGAGCATATTGCGAAAGATTTCGGTGGTCATCACCAAAACTGGGGCATCGCGGTTAACCGATACGTCACCCGTCAATAGCCCGACTTGATCGTCGCCAAAGCGATCGCGAAAATCTCTGAGTTTTTGATTGGACAGGGCTTTTAACGGCGTCGTATAAAACACTCGCCGTTTTTGATCCAAGCCTGCATCGGCGAGCTGTTGGTTATGCTCCAAGGCTCGAATGATCGTATATTCTCCGACCAAGGTTTTGCCAGAGCCAGTGGGTACACAGACCACAACCGACTTTTTGGCGTCCAGGGCGGCGATCGCCTGCTGCTGGAACTCATCTAGTTCAAACGGAAACAGCGTCTTTAAATCTAGCCCAGAAGAAAAATCCACAGCGTCAGCTTTACATCCATGTTACGACTTACTATCACCTATAGACTTCTAGCAAAGTAGCTTTAGAGTGCTGCCAGTAGGATTCAGCCCCTACTGATACCTCCTGACAACACTCTGCAAGCCACCGGCTGCACGAGGTCTTATTCTATGCCGCCGATGACACTGACGATCAAACTGCTGACATGAACCTTGACAACGCTAGGTCGTCAAGGGCAGTTTTGTGTCCGAGTCTTCAACCCTGGTGAGGTTTTGTAGAATCGGCACCGAGGTCTTCAGTTCAACAACGGTCTGTGAAACCGAGAATTTAGGGAGTTGCGCTTGTCACTTCACTGAAACTTCACCTAAATCACACGCATCACTCCATTTATAGTAATTCACAAATCATTGACATCACGTTTCTGTCAAGGTGTGGGCTGGGGTATTGCTGATTTTTGGCATACCTTGTAAAGATGAAAGTAGGTTTGTGACTCGTACAGAACGGACTTTGAAAGTTGGGGTGATGCTGGCCTGCTAGTTGAGTAGAGCCGTGAGTTGAGTAGAGCCGCCTGAGTAATGCTCGACAGGGACACTTGGTGCTTGCTCCAAGAACTGTCCCATTTGGAGCCTATGGGCTGCAAAAATACGTAGAATCCTTCTGGGTGTGTAAGTTTTATTAGACGGTTCAGGCCAGTAGCATCCCTTAGGAGTTTTCCCATGTGAACTGCTCCTATAAAGACAGTTTTTATACCAAAGAGCAGGGTTCCACTTCCGTATTCAGAGCGTCTTTGGCCTGCCAATGGTGGTATTGTTGTCCTGGCAAAACCTGGGGAAACCGGGTAAGGATGCTTATTTCTTGCTCAGTCTTGGCCAGAAAAACTGTTCCAGTGCTGTCACCGCGCCGTCAAATCGTCGTAGGGCACTGCCTGATTGTATTGCCTGATTGTTTTGTTGCTGGATCCAACTGTTGCCCATGACAACTCGGTTGCCTCATGTCTTGACTACACCGATTGCGATTCAATTTACTCCGTCGATTAGCAAACTCTGGCAGCAGCTGCTGCCAGGGGCGATCGCCGCTTTGTTGCTCATGGGGCTGCTCAGGCTGGGGATTGGACAGTCGCTAGAGCATCTGGTGTACGATATGCTGTTTCAGCTGCGGGGAGCCATTCCTTGGAGTGCAGAAGTGGTTGTCATTGAGATCGATGAATTGAGCCTGCGGGGGGTGGGGCCGTTCCCTTGGCAGCGCGATCGCTACATCAATCTACTCAACAGCCTAGAACCGGCTAAACCTAAAGTTGTAGCGCTCGATATAGTGCTGTCGGAACCCGATGCAGCAGATCAAACGCTAGCCGCCACTATGCAACGCCTCAATCGAGTGGTGCTGGCTCAATCATGGGACGCGACGGGAGCCACTCTCTTGCCTGCCCCCTTACTGCGTGCCGCTGCCACGGCTAGCGGGCATACTCATCAACAAGCTGATCTAGACGGGTTAGTGCGTCAAGTTGATCTGCGGCGTCAGGGCGTTCCGGCGTTTAGTCTAGCCGTTGTCAACGTTTATGCAGGTGTACATCCACCTAAACTGCCTGATTTAGACAGTCCTCTGTGGATTAACTGGCTGGGTTCTGCCTATCAAGCGGCGCATTATTCCTATATAGATGTGGTGAATGGGCAAATTCCAGCGCAGGCTTTTCGCAACAAGATTGTGCTACTGGGCGTGACGACGACTGCCCTCGATTCGCTGCAAACCCCCTTCGACCGCAAGTCTCCTACCAGTAGCGTCTATCTCCAGGCCACGGTGATCAGTAATTTGTTGCAGCAAAACGCGCTGCAACGACCGAGCCGTGGATGGATGGTATTGCTGATCCTACTGGGAGGGCCAGGGTTGAGCTGTATGCTTTCCAGTTGGCGGTTTGAGCGACGCTTGCTGGCTTGGCTCAGCCTCTGTTTGGGTTGGGGACTGCTGGGAATTGGTTTGTTCCATTTGCGGTTTTGGATTCCAATTGCCACTCCCCTGATGCTGTTTAGCCTGACAGGTGCTGTGGTAGCGGTCAGAGAGCAAGCTCGAACCAATGCGCTGTTGCGGCAAAGTGAAGAACGCTATGCCCTGGCGGTGCGAGGCTCAAATGAAGGGCTATGGGATTGGAACTTAAAAACGGATGAGGTTTATTACTCGCCGCGTTGGCAAGAAATGCTGGGATTGCAGGACGAAGCGTTTGGCGATCGCCTCCAGGTTTGGTACGACCGGGTGCATCCCGATGACTTAGAAGCGCTCAAAGCCACGCTGAGCGATCACCTCCACGGTCGAACGGCGCATTTTGAGCATGAACATCGGATGATGCATCACGATGGCACCTATCATTGGATGCTCAGTCGCGGTGTGGCGGTGCAAAACCGCAGCGGCAATGCTTACCGCATGGCAGGGTCGCAAACAGATATTACCAAACGCAAAGCCGCTGAAGCACAGCTGTGGCACAATGCCTATTACGACGAGCTGACTGGGTTACCCAACCGGGCATTTTTCTTAGATCGGCTGCGGCAGGCGATCGCCCATGCAGCAGAGCACCCGCTCTACTTCTATGCGGTTTTATTGCTAGATCTAGATCGGTTTCAGGTCGTTAACAATAGTCTAGGCAATGCCATTGGCGATCAGCTATTAATTGCGTTTGCCCATCGAATCAAAGGGTTCTTACCCACAGAAGCCGTGCTGGCTCGCCTGCCGGGCGATGAATTTGCCATTCTGCTCAACAACATTGAAGATGTCCGCGATGCGATCCGAACCGCTGATCAGCTCCGGCAGATTTTAGCATTGCCGTTCAACTTAGACTCGCAAGAAGTTTATATCACCGTTAGCACAGGGATTGCCCTAGGGTCTACTCGCTACGCTCAGCCCGAGCATTTGCTCCAAGATGCCGACACGGCGTTGCACCGAGCTAAGTCTGCTGGCAAAAACCGCCATCAAGTGTTTGAACCCACCATGCACAATCGCATGTTGGCCAAGCTGAAGTTAGAAAACGATTTGCGCCGAGCCATTAGCCTAGAGCATCGGTCGAGTTTGGATGATCCAGAGGACGAGCGCCAAGAGCTGCTGCTTTACTACCAGCCAATTGTGCAACTCACAACGGGCAAAGTTGTCGGGTTTGAAGCCCTATGTCGCTGGCAACATCCCCGCAATGGCTTCCTCACTCCGGCTAAATTTATCACCATGGCTGAAGAAACCGGGCTAATTGTCCAACTGGGCTGGTGGATTCTGCGGCAAGCCTGTCGGCAAATGCGGCAATGGCAAACCCAATTCCCACACCTGATGCCTTTGACCATGAGCGTGAACCTATCGAGTCGGCAGTTCTCGCTACCCGACTTAACTCAACACACTCAGTCAATTTTGTATGAAACCGGCTTAGATGCTGCCTACCTCAAACTAGAGATCACCGAAGGCACCATTATGGAAACAGGTAAAGCAGTGATTGATTTGCTACATCAGCTGCGAGCCTTGGGCATTCAACTGGCGATCGATGACTTTGGCACGGGCTACTCGTCGTTAAACTACCTCTATCGGTTTCCAATTAATACGCTCAAGATCGATCGGTCGTTCATTATTAAAATGCATACCGATCAAGACAGTGCCGAGATAGTTCGTACCATTGTGACGCTAGCGCACAATCTTGGCATGAATGTGACCGCAGAAGGGGTAGAAACGCCTGAGCAAGCTGACCAACTGCAAACCTTACTGTGTGAATATGGGCAGGGGTATTATTTTGCTAGACCGCTTGATGCCCAAGCCGCTGAACTGCTGCTAGCCCAACAGACTTTTACGTCCGAGGTATCTAGTCTGTAGTCAGCATAGACGCTGCGTTCGGTAGGTTTTGCTAGGACAACCATCCCGAAACGGCAAAGGTAAAACAATACACTCAAAGCGTCAACGTTGGCGCGTCAACTTTGGCCAAAGTGATGCCGCAAGCGGGTAGTTAAATTGCGGGCAGCAATGAAGAATTCTAAGTCCAAAGAGCCAAGTTGGATCATATCGCCGTCTCGTAGCGATCGCCGTTCCATAGATGCTAACCGCCGCCGATTTAGCCAGGTGCCGTTGCTGCTGCCCAGATCGGCAATGTAAAAACCATTTTCGCCATATTGGCCAATCATGGCATGGCAGCGTGAAATTGAGCGATGACGAATGGCGATCGCGCAGTTTGAATTTCGCCCGATTGACCAAGCCAAGGCAATTGGCGTCACCTGAACCGCATCGCGAATCAAATTGGTTGATAAAAATGCTTGCTGACCGGATGTGACCGCCTGAATATAATGTGAACTCAATTGGCACCGTTTGCGGACATCTAAGATAGGATGACCAATCATTTTGGCCTGATCAAGACTAGAAATATCATCTGCAAGCATCGCCTTTTCAAGCAGCTCATGTTGGGCCAAGGAACGCTGTGAAGAAGTGGTTTGGTATTTCAGTGTTGACATAGTTTTCAGCTTAAAGGGTTCTAGATAAGGGAGTCTAGATGCGAATTTTCTAGGTAGGAAATACCCAAATTAAGGCAGGCTAGATCAAGGTAGGTTTGCGGCTAGTAAACCCAGCTTAACTCTGGCCACTGTTTGTAATGTGTTCGCGTAGCGTGCGTGTGCTACAAACGGCTCAGTTCTCCTGCGCATAGGCTGCGTCAATGCATCGGTAAGATGCCACCATTGCGGTAGATCAACTCTCGCCACCCCAGACTAGTAGAAGACGGCGCAAGTTTTACCGTAGCGCGGGCATCTTGCCCGCGCAGGCTGGAAGCCTGCACTACGAACGGTGCGGGCATCTTGCCCGCGCAGGCTGGAAGCCTGCACTACGAACGGTGGGCAGATTTACGCCTCAGACTACTAGGCTGTTCCAACCCATTGAGTCTACACAATCAAAGTGCACCTCAGATCGTAGAGCAGGACAGTTTCTAGAGCTAGCATTTATGGACGAAGCGCATGAGCGATTAATAGGTCACGATAATTTTCAAATCTTCCCTGAAGTTAATTTTTAGAAGCAGGAGACTTAGGATTTTAATCAAATGAACGGCGATAATCTCCTGTTGAAAGAGTAACGAAGTCGTCCTTTTAGCCACAGCTATCTTTAGCCAAAACTATCGAGCTTCATGTCACTCATGATCGTTCGCTTCTACTTGTTTGATAGCCGAGCAGCAAGATGTTGCTAAAGTGCCACCCATGCCTAATCTATTCACCCATTTTTTGGTAGAATCCGGTGCTCTGTTGATCCGGATCGACTCAATAGCGACAGGTTCAGCATCACCAGCCCTGATATTTTTGTGACCTGCACCGGGTTCAACAGCCTCAACTCATAATTGTTCAAGCACACTTGAATTTTCAACTCACCAGAGATACACCGTTGGCGACTCACCCAGATCATCCTGGTAGGGTGCACGATTCGATTCGTGCAGCACAGTTGACACAATTATGTATGCATCCATTGCTAAATATTAAATTCGCTTAAGCCCTAATTGGCAACCACTTAGTCATCGGAATTCATTGATACTTTACGGATTGGTTCCGTAGACTAGCTTGTTTAAAATTTCATTAAAGATTTGAGCGTTTATCCGTATTTATACTTAGGAGCTTTGGATGCATTTCTAGGGACAGGCTGTTTGTGGTGTTTTGAAGCAAGGGGGTCGGAGATCTTGAGTGATGTCGGTTGAAGCCTTTGACGATCGAGAACCGTGATTAGGCGATTACAGCTGGCAGTCCCATTGCTAAAGCCAGTGGGTTTACACGAATTGCTATAAAATTTTTACAAGGTTAGATGCAAGCACCTGCTTGATAGAGGCGGTGGGCAAGTTTGGGCTGGATGCAGCTGGAACGTTTCCAAGCTGTACATTGGGCGATCGCCATTCCAGCCCATTGAGCCGAGCTGACGGGTTTATCTATGCCTTGTTAGATGTGTTGAAATAGTTGTTATGAAGTCTTACTTGGCTGCTGCCATCCAAATGAACAGTGTGCCTGACCTGGATAAAAATCTGGCTCAGGCAGAAGATTTGATTGACCTAGCCGTGCGTCAGGGCGCTGAGCTGATTGGATTACCCGAAAACTTTTCATATTTGGGTGATGAGGTCGCCAAAATGGCACAAGCCGAGGCGATCGCCCAAGCTAGTGCCAAATTTTTGAAAACAATGGCGCAGCGGTATCAAGTCACTCTGCTAGGGGGAGGGTTCCCCGTGCCCACCAGCGGCGGCAAGGTTTACAACACAGCGCTACTGATCGGACCAGCCGGAGAAGAGCTGGCGCGGTATGAAAAGGTTCATTTGTTTGACGTCAACCTACCCGATGGCAATACCTATCAAGAATCGGAGACAGTCTTAGCCGGGGTGCAGCTACCGTCTGTCTATCCATCCAAAGATCTAGGCCACCTAGGGCTATCAGTTTGTTACGATGTCCGCTTTCCAGAACTCTATCGCCACCTGTCGCAGATGGGGGCTGAAGTTTTATTTGTTCCAGCCGCCTTTACGGCCTATACGGGCAAAGACCACTGGCAAATTTTGCTGCAAGCTAGAGCCATCGAAAATACTTGCTATGTGATTGCACCCGCCCAGACGGGTCAGCACAACACGCGTCGGCAATCGCATGGCCACGCCATGATTATTGACCCGTGGGGGATTATCTTGGCAGAGGTAGAAGATAAGCCAGGGGTGGCGATCGCCTCAATTGAGCCATCCCGGCTGGATCAGGTGCGCCGTCAAATGCCCTCTTTAAATCACCGTGTCTTTGTCTAGGTAAGTTTTTGTAGAGCTAGATGGATGGGGCAGCAGAAAATGTCTAGATTTATTGAACTACTCGGTTGAAATCTATACCGCATTTTGCGGAGAACCCTGTAGAGTGTACAGGACGAGTGTTGTTGAATGCATGGTTGCTTTGATAACGGCGATCGCCTTCCCCTTCCCGGCGGTTCAATCAATTTCTGCGCTCAGCAAGATTTTTCTGCTTGCGGCTGAACCTGCTGCAGACGAAGCACCTTTGGTGCTAGCAGGTGTGCTCCTGAGTTTGATTGTGGTTTACCTGGCGGCAAAAATCGGCGGAGAATTCTGCGTCCGGATTAATTTGCCCTCCGTATTAGGAGAATTAGTCGGTGGCGTAGTTGTGGGGGTTTCGGCTCTCAACCTACTCGTGTTTCCCGGCGGAGAGACGACCGCCGCCAATTCCTTGATCATTCAATTTCTCCAAACGACTGCTGGGTTAAGTCCAGAATCGGCCCTAGGCGTTTTTCAAGCTGAAAGCGAAGTCATTTCTGTTTTGTCAGAAATTGGTGTCATCATTCTGCTGTTCGAGATTGGCTTAGAGTCAAATTTAAAAGAATTGCTGCGGGTCGGACCGCAGGCCGCTGCCGTCGCCGTGGTGGGGGTAGTGGTTCCCTTTGTGGCTGGAACTGTTGGGCTAATTGGTTTATTCGGTGTTCCTACGATCCCGGCTGTCTTTGCTGGCGCGGCGCTGACGGCCACCAGCATTGGCATTACAGCCAAAGTATTAGCAGAGATTCAGCGCCTCAGCTCCGCCGAAGGGCAAATTATCATTGGAGCGGCTGTACTCGATGATGTTTTGGGCATTATTGTGCTGGCCGTGGTGGCTAGCTTGGCCAAAACTGGAGAAATTGAAGTTAGCAACGTCATTTACTTGATCGTCAGCGCCGCCGTCTTTTTAGTCGGTTCTATTCTTCTGGGTCGCTTGTTGAGTCCATACTTTGTGGCGTTGGTCAATCGACTGCAAACACGCGGGCAGCTGCTAATTTCGTCCCTCATTTTCACCTTTACGCTAGCCTACATCGGGGATGTGATCCATCTAGAGGCGATTTTAGGCGCGTTTGCCGCTGGCTTAATTTTGGCAGAAACCGAAAAGCGCAGTGAATTAGAAGAACAGGTGCTGCCCATTGCCGACATGCTAGTGCCTATTTTCTTTGTGGTGGTGGGTGCCCGCACCGATATCAGTGTATTAAATCCGATTAATCCTGACAATCGCGAAGGACTAATTATCGCAGCATTCCTGATGGTGGTCGCTTTCTTTGGGAAGTTAGTCACAGGTCTGGCGGTGTTTGGCAAGCCCAACATTAACCGACTGGCCATTGGCGTGGGGATGATTCCCCGAGGAGAGGTAGGACTGGTGTTTGTGGCGGTTGGTTCTGCCACTGGAGTGCTCTCTAAAGCATTGGAGGCCGCCATTATCGTGATGGTGATTCTAACCACGTTTGTCGCTCCAGCCTTGCTGCGAGTTGTCTTTAAAGACGATCCGCAGGAGTTATCGGTCATAGCCTCGGTAGAGACTGATGCCGTGACCGATGCCGTGCCTGACACCGTGCTTGAGTTAGGACAGGCAAATGCAGTCAAAGCCGAGCTAGATCCAAAGCAGAATTAGACCCGGTCGATGACCAACGTTTAACTCTAAGAGCAGCTGTGGCGATCGCTACGGTTGCGCGATGTCTCGGTTTGTTGGCTAGAGGTAACTTGTCGCCAGCATCCCAGAAACTTCTGATCGGCTCCTAGCGTCCACTCTTTACAGTTATACTGCTGTCGCCAATGTCGCCAAAGGGCTGAGGCCACACTAAGTTTAAAGCTTGAGCAGATTAAAGCTGAAGCAGGACAACTTCTTTATATTCCGCATCAAGCACTCAGTGCTTGATGCGGGGATACAGCTTCATGTGCTGGGCAAGATATAGGTAGGATGTGAGGTGGTACGCTGTGCCTATCGACACAACCTATCGTATTCTGTGCAATTGAACAAGGCTATGCAGTGGGGCATTGACCACTGCGGCGGTGGTTACAAGGGGGCGGCAGCTTCCCGCTTACATCTGGTGCGGTAGTCGCAGAGACCTCCATCTCAAGCTCAGTGATTTGCTCAAGCCGATCAGTGGTGCTGGTGATCGGGTTCTAAGCGTTAAGGCTCCAAACCTGTCGTTTTAAGAGGTTCACTGTGAGATTTCATTGGTTGTTGTCCAGTGTTTTGGGCATTACAGGTTCTCTACTCATTGGGGCGATCGCCGAAGCGGGAACACTCGAGTCGTGGCGGTTTAATGCCAACGAAAATCGTCTGGTATTTACTACCGATGATGGGGTGCAGCCTGTGGCGCAGCTGCTGTCAGGACCCACTCGTGTAGTGATTGACCTGCCTGGTATCAGCCTCGGCAGGTCTACCCTGCGACAAACGGTGGGCGGTGGCATTCGGGAAGTTCGAGTCGGGCAGTTTGACGGTCAAACCACCCGCATTGTGATTGAACTTGACCCAGGCTATACGCTAGATCCTCAACAAATCTTGGTGCGCGGTGCGACGCCTACCAGCTGGTCGGTGCAGTTGCCATCTGCCCAGCGATTGGCGGATACGCCCTCACCACTGCCCAACCCGCCCAATAGCCCTTCCCCTCCCGTGGCTGGAGTAGCTCAGCTGAATAGCGTGCAGGTCACGAGTGATGGCTTTTTCCTCGCCACCAGCGGCGGATCCCCGAGGCTAGAGCTGGAACGCACCCGTGATCGCAATCAAATTCGCTTTCAGCTGTCTAACACGCTGCTTTCGTCTCAGCTCACGCCGCGCGACATTCCAGTTAACCGCGATGGCGTAGATCGCTTAGAGATTTCTCAAACCCAGTCTTCGCCCCCAGTCGCGCGAGTTACACTCCATTTGACTAGAGGTCGTCGAGCAGAGCGCGATCGCCGTGGCTGGCAAGCCAGTATCAGTAGTTTTGGCGGCATTGTGCTGCTGCCCAGCCTCAACGCCGATAGCCGAGTCATCAATACTCCTCCCAACTCGCCCACGTCCCCCACGCCCCCGACTCGACCGACAACGCCGACTCGACCAACCCAACCTAACCCACCTCGCCCCTCTTCAGACCTGGCTCGCATTGAGACAGTTGAACTGTCTACCGATGGCAGGCAATTGTTAATTCGGGCCGATCAACCCATCATCTTTACCAGTAATTGGGAGCGGAGCGGCGCTTACTATCGCATTACTATTCCCGATGCGCAGTTAGCCGAGCGAGTAGTTGGCCCCCAGCTCAGCAGCCGCAGCTCCCTCCAACAAGTGCGCTTGCTGCAAGAAGATGAGCGCACCGTGGCCATTTTAGTCCAGCCCGCTGCCGGGATCAGCATTAACGAAGTCGTTCAACCTACCGAGCGACTGCTAGCGGTAGAACTGCGCGGCTCTGTCCAATCGCCTTCCATCCCTCCCGGCAACCGCCCACCTACCACTACGCCACCTCCGTTTACCCCGCCACCTACCAACCTGCCACGCATTCCCAACGGTCGGCTTGTGGTCACAATTGATCCAGGGCACGGTGGCCGTGATCCAGGCGCTGTAGGCATTGGAGGGCTGCGAGAAAAAGACGTGGTGCTCTCCGTTTCCCAGCAAGTTGCTTCCTTGCTACAGCAGCAGGGGGTACAAGTTGTGCTCACGCGCCAAGACGATCGGGAAATTGAGCTAGAACCTCGGGTTCAAATTGCTGAGCGAGCCAATGCTGACCTATTTGTCAGCATTCACGCCAATGCCATTTCGTTAGATCGCCCTGAGGTCAATGGCATTGAAACCTACTATGCGTCTGAGTCAGGGGCACGGCTCGGACGCGTTATTCATGCCAGCATGGTGCAGCAGACGGGCATGAATGACAGAGGATTACGGTCAGCCCGGTTCTATGTGATTCGCAATACCTCCATGCCTGCGGTGCTGCTAGAGATCGGATTTGTCACGGGGGCGCAAGATGCAGCTCGTTTGTCCGATTCCCGCTGGCGTACGCAGATGGCAACTGCAATAGCTCAGGGTATCCTGCAATATATTCAGCAAAACTTTTAACCCTCCTGAGTAGCCTGTGTCTAATTCCTTCACCTTAGAGTCAACCGAACCTCTGCCCAATGGTCTGCCTGGATCTCCCCTTAGCACCTCCCATATTGCATCCTGCTCCCCAGCTTTGATGCCCACTGCTCCACCTGAACCGCTTCAGCCCGCTCGCATCGGTGTATTTGACAGCGGGGTGGGGGGGCTAACGGTCTTACAGGAGCTATCTCGCCAACTGCCGCTTGAATCCATTCTTTATTTTGGCGATACGGCTCGGGTTCCCTATGGCACTCGCTCAGAAGCAGAAATTCTCCGCTTTGTGCGTGAAATTTTGGCCTGGATGCAGTCAGAGCAGGTCAAAATGGTGGTGATGGCGTGTAATACCAGTTCTGCTTTGGTGTTGGATGCGGTACGTTCGGAGTTTAATTTACCGATTTTAGGCATCATTTTGCCAGGAGCCAGGGCGGCGGTACAGCGAGGTAAGCGAATTGGCGTAATTGCCACTCCTGCAACAGCGGCCAGTCATGCCTATCGTCATGCCATTCAGGAAATTGAGCCGACGGCTGAGGTTTGGCAAGTTGGGTGCCCGGAGCTGGTTCCGTTGATTGAGCAAGATCGGATTATGGATCCCTATACCAGCCAGGTGCTGCGCACCTACCTCGCCCCTCTAGTAGCACAACAGATTGATACGCTGGTCTATGGTTGTACACACTACCCTCATCTAGCACCCGTTTTGCGACAGATTCTCCCCCGCTCGGTGCAACTGGTGAATCCGGCTGTCGATCTGGTGCAGGCGATCGCCCAAGAGCTTGATTTACTCGGACTGCGCAACACGCACCCGTCGGTTCTCCCAACTCGTTTTGGGGTCAGTGGCAGCCCAGAAGCCTTTGCTACTGTTTCGATGCAGTGGTTGGGATACCTGCCGACGGTGGAGCATGTAGATATTGCCAATGTGTTGAGTAAGTCTGCTAAGTAGGATTCAACGCTGGTGAAACAGACTGTTTGTGCCTAAACTGGCTCTAAATATATAGCACCTGAATTGGCGGTTTCCACGGTTTCTTTACGTTCAAAAAGCCCATTCCTTTTGATAGCTTGCCCTGGTTAGAAGACCTTTTTCAGCCTTGGCAGCATTGCCCTTAGGTTTGCGATCGCTGTACCACCATCAGCAGCACATAAACTGCTAAGAGATAAAAGGCTGCCAGAATCGGAATCGTGAGGGGAACGGCAAAGTAAGCCATAGTTTCAACCGTTATAAATTTAGATTTACGTAGATTTAGATGTTGTGTTGGTTCAGGTGTGCCTGAATAGCGGCAACTCGAACCCTAGTGAGACGATAAATAACTGACCCTCAGAAAATTAGTTTAATCTCTGAGGTGAGCAATAATTATAATTAACAGACCTTCGGCAAATTAGGGTTTGAGATAATTGAGGATGGCAGCAACGCTCCCGCTCCCAATTGTCTCCAAGCTCTCTAACATGCAAAATCACCAGTAGCCTAGCCGTTAGCTCTCCAACGGTGAATCTATAGAGGTAAACGACTCAAACGCGAAGGCACAGAAAAATTCTTTCTAGGAACCTTTTATCAAGTGCAACGCGGTGCATCAGCATAGCCGTGGGCAGACAGAAAGCTCTGACATGCAGAACGGTCTACCCAACCCCGATTAGAGGGCCACCAATCATCGGCATCCTAAAAAGCGGGCTGTTTGGCTATCTCCTGATTGGAGATTTTCCAAGCAGACAGCTAAGATAACTTCCAGACGCCCATATCAAAGGTGGTTAGCAGAGGTTTTCAAGACCCGAATCCTATGCTTCGATCCCGAGGGACTGATTTCTGAGAAAAACTGTCGCCTGAAAAGACAAAAGTTTACCCTTAAAAAACAGGCTCAGGGCATATCTGCGTGTCCTAAAAACCGCCCTTATGTATTTTTGAAATACCATTACACATAAACCTAACATATAAAATTTAAATTCTGTAATCAATATTTTCAAGCAATGTGAATTTTTTTCAATGTCTGAAGTAGCTGATTTGGAAAGGGTTGAGGATATTTCTTCAGATCTTGGCGATCGCCTCAACTGGGCTACAGCGATCGGCAGACCAGCCAGGGCTAAAATCCGCCGCCTCAGATGCTAGAACCGCAATCCTCTACTGTTGCGATATCACGCCCTGACGATAACTTTGAGCATTTGATCCCAAGATCAAAGGGGTTAGCTTAGAATAAGAGCAAATATGTAAAATTTCGTAACTTAACTGTAAAGCAGTCCGTCCATGACCTCAGCAACCTCTCTC
>Ga0163154_10005017_pt1 | contig 17101 bp, 16 predicted proteins | sample OliLakLV19MP9P1_FD_148649 | JGI IMG/M metagenome (GOLD analysis project Ga0163154, IMG submission 148649) | Freshwater microbial mat bacterial communities from Lake Vanda, McMurdo Dry Valleys, Antarctica - Oligotrophic Lake LV.19.MP9.P1 | ecosystem: Environmental > Aquatic > Freshwater > Lake >... | reverse complement strand
GTGTGCGCCCGCAACCGCCGAAGTCACGGTCAACCGCCAAACGTCGGAGACGGGCATACGGCAGATTGTCCACATCGTCAATTACAGTCCGCAGCGTCGTGCCACGCCTCACGTCGAAGTCTTAGAAGAACCCGTTCCGCTCCACAACGTCGAAATCTCGCTGAAACGCTCGGAACCCGTCAATAAGGTGTTTGTGGCGCAAACGGGCGAGGGGTTGGCGTATACTGTCAGTGGGGAGCGTGTTGAATTTACAATTCCGAAAGTGTACGCGCACGCCGTCATTGTGGTGGAATAACTCCAGAAATCTTTGTTGTGAAAGCGAGTGATATGGCGGAACCGATAGCGATACAAACGGTGGAAGTGCGATTGGGGCAGGTGCAGGTGCGCCCCGGTGTGATCTTGGACGACGTGAAACTCTACACAACCAATGTCCAGATTACGCCGCCACCGGAAAAAGGCAAGCAAGCCACAATTACAGCAGATGAGACTCAATTCTCCGGCATTCTGACAGAGGCAAGCCTGAACGCTCTCATTTCGCAGGTTATGGCAAACAATCCGGCAATGAAAAACCTCCAAGTGGCGTTGATGTCGGACAAAGCCAAAATTACGGGGCAGTTTATGGCAAAGTTTATCCCGATTCCGTTCACAGTCGAGGCAATTCCGCGTATTGAGAACGGCGTCAAAATCCAGTTGGATTTCCGAGCGGCAAATGCGGCGGTGTTTTCTCTTCCGTCTTCGTTTGTTGAGTCGCTGGAGATGACAACCAACGGCAAACTCAACTTAGACTTAGCGCGGTTGCTGCCGTTCCCTGTTTGGCTTGATACCGTGCGCTGTGAACCGGGACGCTTGGTTATCGAGGGCAAAGCCAAAATCGGCTATCCGCTCATTCCCGTTGGAGTTCAGAATGCAATCCGTGATATGTCATAACGTGGCAAATCTCTATGCCGAACCCGATGATCGCTCGGAATGCATCAGTCAGTTGATCCTGAATGAAAGAGTCAACGGAATCAAGGAAAGCATGGGCTTTGCTCAGGTCGAAAGTGAAGACGAGTACAGAGGCTGGGTACGTGAACCGCATCTAAATTATGGTGCTAATTGGGAACCATTTAATGAACGGGTAAGCGTTTTATCAGCCCCTGTTTTTGCGAAGCCCGGTCAAACAGCAAAGATACTAACACGATTAGTGCTTGGAACAAAATTATGGACTCTGAAATCTTCTGTTGAAGGTTGGAAACATATCGAACTTTTTCTTGATGATGCGAATGTTGTAGATGCTGTGAGAAAAGAAGGCTTCATCGAGGCAAATTCACTCTGTCCCTATAATCATCAAAAAAAGAGAAAATGGGATTCATTTGTGCTCATGAATATAGCAAGGCAGTTGATCGGAATTCCCTATCTTTGGGGCGGGACTACGACTTTCGGGTTCGATTGTTCGGGGTTGACGCAGCGGCTCTTCGGTTTATGGGACATCGTTTTGCCGCGTGACGCTTATTTGCAGTATGAATCGCCGCTCGGAGATAAAATTAGTGAGGGCGAACCGTACAAATCAGGCGATTTGGTGTTTTTCGTGGGGAATACCGATCCGCGCAATCGCGGCATAACCCATGTCGGAATTATGATGGACGAGACGCAGGTTATTCACGCCTACAGCAAAATGGGCGTCATTGTCACGTCGCTTGCCGAAATGACCTCGAAACTCGGCTACACCTATCGCGGGGCGTGGCGATACCGCAATGAGGCAGCAAATGACTGACGACCTGCCAATTCTGTTTGCACGGGTTGCTATTGTCGGTGTCGGCTTGATGGGCGGTTCGCTAGCGTTGGTACTACAACGCGGCGTTCTCTCCCAGACCGTCGTTGGTATAGATACGGACATTGAATCGCTTCGGATTGCCAAAGAGATTGGTGCGATAGACGAAGCATATACCGATCTTGCCGAAGGTGTGAAAGATGCAAACTTGGTTATTTTCGCGGTTCCGGTAAGTTTGGTCGTGCCGCTCATGGAACGCGCCGCGCCTCATATCTCCCCGAATGCGATAGTCACGGATTTGGCAAGTGTGAAGGCGCAAATTATGCCCGTCGGCGAGCGATTGTTCGGAACGCGGTTTGTGAGCAGTCATCCGATGGCGGGATCAGAGAAAAAAGGAATTACGGCGGCGCGTGCGGATTTATTCGAGGGCGCGGCGTGGTTTCTCATCGCGGGCGAAACGCCGGAACAAATGACAAACCGCTACACAAAAATCCTGACTTCGATGGTTGAGCGATGCGGGGCAAATGCGGTTTTGGCAACTGCCGAAAATCACGATAAACTGGTCGCCCTTGTCAGCCATGTGCCACACGCGCTCTCTTTTGGGTTTGCCAGAGCCTTCGAGCAAAGCGAAATGCCCGATATGGCGCGGCAAATCGCGGGCGGAAGTTTTCGCGACATTATGCGCGTGGCGAATGCGAATCCGGCGTTATGGGCTGACATTCTCTACTCGAATCGCGACGCCCTGAAACCGGCACTCGACGCCACATTGACGGAAATTCAGAACGTGCGGAATTTGCTCGATGCAACGGATTCAACAAAACTGAGAGAGTATCTCGAAGGGAAACGATAATGCCAAATCGAACCTAATTTCGGGTAGAGATCACGTACCCGGCTAAAAAACGCCTTCGGGTCAGGGTACAGAAACGTACCCTGCTGAAAAACGCCTTCGGGTCAGGGTACAGAAACGTACCCTGCTGAAAAACGCCTTCGGGTCAGGGTACAGAAACGTACCCTGCTGAAAAACAGGCGTCCTGCGGACGCACAAACTGTAAGGTTATCGCTCTACAAAAAACGCTCTTGAGAGCAGAGATTTTCAAGGGAGGCGCAAACCTCCTAAATGGTTCGTCCGCAGGACGACTGTACTTCAGGTGGGTACGTTTTTGTACCCACAATACGCTCAGTTCCTCGGCACAAAGACGACCAACTGCAATTTCTCCGGCGTTGTGTCCGTATCTCATTGTGACGGTTGTCTACGGACAAAGAGAAAGAAATCAACAATGAGTATAAAACGAGAGCGATCTAAGGAGTTATTCGAGGCGGCGCAAAAGGTGATTCCGGGCGGAGTGAATTCTCCCGTGCGGGCGTTCAAGGCGGTGGGCGGTCAGCCGTTGTTTATCGAGCGCGGCGAAGGCGCGTATTTGTATGATGCCGATGGCAACCGCTATCTGGACTGTATCGGCTCGTGGGGACCGCTTATTCTCGGACACGCGCACCCGCGTATTATTGAAGCGATTTCGGCACAGTTGAGCAAGGGAACGACGTTCGGCGCACCGACGAAACTGGAAGTTCGGCTGGCAACGGAGATTGTCGAAGCGGTTCCGAGTGTTGAGAAAGTGCGGTTGGTTTCGTCCGGCACGGAAGCGACAATGAGCGCGATTCGGGTGGCACGCGGCTATACCAACCGCTCCAAAATTGTCAAGTTCGAGGGCAATTATCACGGTCACGCCGATTTTCTCTTGGCAAAAGCGGGTTCGGGTATTGCCACTCTTGGGCTGCCGGAATGTGCGGGCGTTCCTCCCGCCGTAACTGCCGATACCCTGACGTTGCCGTATAATGATGTAAGAGCAGTCAAAGAGTTGTTCGCCGCGCAGGGCAACGAAATCGCGTGTGTGATTTTGGAGCCGGTTGTCGGCAATATGGGCTGTGTTGCGCCGGTTTCGGGATTCTTGGAAACTCTGCGCGAAATAACGACTGAATTCAGAGCGGTTCTCATTTTCGACGAAGTGATGACGGGATTTCGCTTGGCGTATGGCGGGGCGCAGGAGCGTTTCGGCGTCATTCCCGATATGACCACATTGGGCAAAATTGTCGGCGGCGGTCTGCCGCTTGGAGCGTATGGCGGCAAAGCCGAAATCATGGACACCGTCGCCCCTGTCGGTCCCGTTTATCAAGCCGGAACGCTTTCGGGCAACCCAATCGCGGTCACGGCGGGTTTGGCGATGTTGAGCCTCCTCAAAGAACAGCGCGATACCCTTTACTCTCATTTGGACACGCTCGGTGCAACTGTGGCGAGTATGTTTGAGGAAGAGGCGAAACGTGCCGGTATCCCCGTCGTAGTCAATAACGTGGGTTCGATGGTGACCGCGTTTTTTACTGACGCGCCGCAAGTGACGGATTATACCGAAGCCAAAACCTGCCATCTTGGGCAGTTCGCGGCATGGTTTCAGACGATGCTTGAGAACGGAATCTATATGCCACCTTCGCAGTTCGAGGCGGCTTTCTTATCCGGCGTGATGAGCAGCGACGATATTCAGAATTTTCGGCGAGCGGCGTCCAAAGCGTTCGATGCCGTCAAAACAATGCAATAAGGAAACAAAAAAGTGAGTGATAACAGCAAGTTTCGGAAGCCGCACGCGGGCGATAGAATCGGTATGGTCTTGGGAAATACCATTGTCGCCGCGATTGTATTGAAATTGGTGTTTCTTTTGCTGGGCGGCAGTCGCATTATCGAACTGCACCTCGCGCAATGGGCGGCGACAAACGAGACCGTCGTTTGGAATCCCGTTTTGTTTCTTACTCCCGGCGCTGCCATCGGTTTTGGCTGGCTCCGCTATTCTCTCATTATGCAGGGACGACTGCGCGGCGTGTCGTGGCTAGGCGGAACGGTGCAGGGCGTAATGATCGCCTTCGTCAATGTGCCCGTCGCCGGATTATTGCTGGGTATCCTCAACGAGAATCCGATGCGGGGTCTACTCTTGGGTTTGGCGAGTCTGCTTCTCTTGCCCTCGCTGTTGGTTTCGATGGGCGCGTTCGGCATGATCATGGGACTCTACAACGCACTGAAAGCCGAAAAATGGCTGATAAAGAAATAATCTCTATGGCACTATTAGAAGAATCGGTAGAATTCGCCGAAAACCCCGAACCGCGCTGCCCGTGTATTCTGCTCCTCGATACATCCGGCTCGATGCACGGCGCACCAATAGCGGCACTCAATGAAGGACTCCGAACCTTCGCCGCAAATCTCCAAAAGGACGGACTCGCGTCGCGGCGCGTGGAAGTTGCCGTGATCGCGTTCAGCAACGAAGTGCGCGTTCTGCAAGATTTCGTGACCGCCGACCAGTTCGAGCCGCCAACCCTCATCGCGGGCGGAATGACGCACATGGGAACGGCGATCCAGAAGGCACTCGACTTACTGCATGAACGCAAGGCGCAGTATCGCACCGCCGGAGTCGCCTACTATCGCCCATGGGTTTTCCTCATTACCGACGGCGCACCGCAAGGCGAATCCGATGAGGCGATTGAAGCCGCACGACAGCGCATCATTTTAGAGGAAAATGCCCGTCGTGTCGCCTTTTTCGCCGTCGGAGTCGAAGGCGCGAATATGGAGCAGCTCGCAACAGTCAGCGTACGGACTCCGGTTAAACTCATCGGTTTGAATTTCGTGGAGATGTTTGTTTGGCTTTCGGCGAGTATGCAGCGGGTCTCTCAATCTCAAATGGGGGATCAAGTGGCACTGCCGCCGCCCGGCTGGGGAACGGTTTAGAACAGAGGGAGAGAGGGAACCACGGAGGACACGGAGAAATACAAAAGAACCACAGGGAACATAGGGGACACAGGGACAATTCAACAAGAATGATTTTCGATTTTGTGAATTGTTTTCGTGTCTTTTCGTGTGCTTCGTGGATCACTGCATTTGTATTTCCCTGTGTTCCCTGTGGTTCTTTTTCTTCTCTTCTTTGTGCAGAAAAGGAGTTTGCGCGATGGCGATTATGACCGGGCTTTCCGGCAATGAGATGTACTGCCTTCACCAAAAGGGACTCACGCCCGGCAATATCGTGATCGGGAACAGCGTGTTCTCGCTCGGTTTTGTCGGCAGTGTTGGGTCGGGACTGCGGACACTGGCGGGCGGCGAAGTGACACAGGTGACGAGCGTCATCCATGAGGGGCGGCAGAACGCGCTGGATCGTATGGTCAAGGAAGCCATCAATCATGGCGGCATGGGAATTACAGGCGTCTCGAATGAGTTGATTCAGCACACCGGCAATGTCGAGTTTCTTTCCATCGGTTCGACGGTGCATAAGGAAGGCGCAATCGCGGGTGAGAGTTTGGCGTTCTCGTCGTCTGCCGACGGGCAGGAGTTGTATTGTCAGATGGACGCCGGATTCCGTCCGATCAAATTCGTTTTCGGCAATGTTGCGTATTCCATCGGCATCGGCGGCGGAATCATGGGCGCGTTGAAAAGTCTGGCACGCGGCGAAGTGCATCAGTATTCTCAGATTTTCAACGAGACGCGGCATCACGCGCTGGATCGGATTCAGGGTGAGGCGAGAGCGGCGGGCGCGAACTCCGTTGTCGGCATTCAGACCTCGATCATTCCGTTTGGCGGAATGCAGGAGATGGTCATGATCGGCACGGCGTCGCATCATAACGCCCTTCCCGGACAATACAACGCCACCCCGATCACGAGCGACCTAACGAATGAAGAGATGTGGAATCTGATTCACATGGGATATATGCCGATTCAGTTGGTACTGGGTGTTTCTGTCTATTCGCTCGGTTTCGTCGGGGGCGTCACGGCGTTTCTCAAGTCGTTTTCGCGGGGTGAGATCGAGGAGTTGACGACCCTGATCTATGAGGCGCGGGAGAATGCGATTGCGCGAATTGCCCAAGATGCGACGGCGTGCGGAGCCGACGATGTGGTCGGCATCAAGACGTATGTCTATCAACTCGGCGGCGGAATTATTGAGTTTATGGCGATGGGAACTGCCGTAAAGCGAATGCCCGGACTGTCTACGGAGTCGCCGCAACTGCCGCCGCAAGCCGTCATTCGGGACAAGGATACGTTCATCAATACGGCGGAAATGTCTGTCGGGACGGCTCTCAACGACGCTCGCAAAGGCAAATCTGGTCGTTAGGATTTTCGAGGATTTTCGGAGCCACTCAGCGGTTCGTCAGTGAGTATTTGTGAAGCGGAACAGAACCTGAAAGCACGGCATCTACCTATGATCCTGAGCCAGACCAACATTGACAATCTGCTCACCGACCTCAGTGGCAAAGACGCCGGGAAGCGCACGCAAGCGGAAAGATTCTTTGAGGAGAACAAAGCCGAGATATTGCCGCAGTTGGCAGATTTTTTTATTGCCCACAGAAATAAAACACAAATAATCAATGAAAAACAAGTAAGATGGCAGGGCATTGTCACCTTTTTGTTTAGTATGATAATAATGTTTACCTTCGTTATTGTTCAGAAACCTATACTCAAACCGTTTGACTTTCTCTTGTATTTTGCAGGAATTTTTGGTTTGGCTCCGATAGTCAAAGTTTGGTTTCGACGTGAAAAAATACATCCTCAGTATGCTTATGTTCTCGGATTGTTAGATGAGTTAGACGATCCGCGCTTCGTTGGCTATATCCTCGATCTGATGTATGACGGCAATATTCACGTTGTTGAGATTGTAGAGCCAATTCTTTACCGGCAACTTCGATTGTTGCGACATACCGACGCGACCCTTCTCAATGATAAACAACGCCGCTACCTATATCATCTGCTTGTGATACATGGAACACGTATCAATGGAAACTTCAATGGCAGAAAAGCACTTGCCATACTCAAAGCGATAGAGCAAATTGGAGATATGAGAGCATTTCATGACGTGCAGCGCGTTGCGATGGCTGGCGGTTCGGAAGCGGTTCGAGAGGCGGCAGAAGAATGTTTGCTTTACATTAAAGCACGAAGAGAATCATTGGAGAGACAGAGTACATTGTTGCGGGCGTCGGAGAATACAGGAGGTCAAGAGGAACTTTTACGTGCCGCAAACTCCAACGCGGACACTCAAGCCGAAACCTTGTTGCGCGTACCGAGAGAAGATTAGGTGGGCAAGCGTGATATAATGAGGTAGGGGATGGAGGCGTTAAGTCCCAGTTCCAAGGCGACACCGATCTTTATAGTGCGCTCACTCTGATTGTTTTCGGTGGCAATCTTTGCGGCATCTTGGAGAGAAAAACACAAATTGCCGAGACAGCGCGAATCGTCTCCCATTCCATACACAGGGCGATAGTTCCACGCCGCCCCGACCCATTTAGAAGCGGGTAGGATCAATCTGACAGCGTGATAGTCCCCGGCGCGACTGCCCGCTTCCACCGTCGCGAGTGCCGCATCGAACATCGTGGCGGCTTCGGCTCCCGTGAGCTGATCGGCAGACTTCAACTGGGCTTCCCGCCAGCAGATAAGACCAGAGGGCGTTCTGCGTCTCAATCGTAGTCAGCAGTTTGAGTGTTTTGACCGTCGTTCCTGCCACTTTACTATGCCGCAGAGACTGTTTGCTCTTCGCCACGGAGGATTGTGTCGAAAACGGAAGCATCCAGTATTCCCCGCTCGGAAAAGAGACGCCGTGCCGCTTGCAAGTGGACCGGACGAACCGGAGTATCAGAGGTATACGCAGGGAGAAGAATCCAGGTAGTTTCATCTTGCTCATAGAGTTTTTGTCCGCCCTGAGCAGGTTTTTTTTGGAATCCAAAGCGCAGCAATATCGCCTCGAATTCAGCAAAGGTCACTGTTTTATCCATTGAGATAGCGTACTCCTTCGATTTGCTCTCGCATCGGGTACGAATCAATTTGAGGGCAAGTTCGGGTACAAGATCGTCTCCTGCAAAGGAACTCTTTCGTGAACCGGGTACGTTCCTGTACCCGAACTACCAAGCGGTCAGAGTGTCAACTCAGTACGCACGACTCCGGCGCGTTCGTGGCGAGCAATGAGTTTGACCGCTGACTCACAACCTTCGTTGGGACTCCTGCCACAATCTCATCGCCGGTCAGCACACCACGCCGAACCGCGCTCATCGTTTTTGGCGCGGACGATGGAAAATAGGCGGCTCCAAAAATTCATCCAATTCGGCGATTTGCTGTTCCCAATAAATCCTGTCTTCGGCGGCAATCTCACGAGTTTGCACCATCTCGATCAACAGTGTGCGTCTCTGCTGCCATTGGTGCAGTTTGCGCCAGTGCCGTTTCAGCCAACCGCGCTGATGGAGCCGCAATCTCTTGATCGTGTACTCTCCAATCGGCGTGAGCCAATGGATGTCGCCATCGAGGGTAATGTGCCAGTGCAGATCATGGTCGCCCCACTCCTCACAAGGATCAAGCCAGCGAATGCCCTGCGCCTCTTGTTCCGATGTCGTCCACGTATCGCCTTTGTTCTCATTGCATTCGCGGCACGTCCAGTAAAGATTGGAATACATACTCAGGAGGTCAGGGCGAGCAAAGGCTCCATGACGGGGACGATGATGATCGATGGCGAAATTTGCTTCGCCGCCGAGATGCGACTCATGCGTAAGGCAATACGCGCACCGATACTGAAAATCGCTGCGAAGCAAGGGACGATACGCGGAATACTTCTGATAACGACGTTTGGGAATGCTGCGAAGGAACCGCATTGTCAGGCTTCTGCCTTTCGGGCGGGAAGCGCGGAGAGTGCCCGTTCCAGCGCAGCAAAACGGGCGTCTATGGCGTCCGCCTGTTTTTGCCAAATCCGACTGCCTTCCGACTGCATCTCTATCGCATCAAGTTCCTCGCAGACAATCGCAAGCCGCGCTTCCTCTTGCGGAGTGAGCGTTCGCGCCAAGTCTTTGTCAACCAATTTCTGATATTCCTGCCTCAGTGCGTGCAGGTTCTCAGTGGTGCGATATTGCTGAACCCACCCTTCCAGCATCGCTACCAGCGTCACACCTTGCAGCATGGCAATCTGTTCCAAGGCGCGATACGTCTCTGTCGGCAGTTCAAGGCGTTCGATGGTTTGCGTCATTCTGCTTTCTCCTTGCCATTATTATATCATGTTTATGGCGGCGGTTAGAGCGTCAATTCGGCTCTGACGACTCCAGCGCGTTCGTGGCGAGCAGTGAGTTTGACCGTCGTTCCCGCGTCTGCTGTGACAATCCACTCGATTTTGGCGCGTTCCGTCGTTGGGTCGGCTGACCAGCCATACGGCGAAACGCCCTTGTACGCCTTGCCCTCCAACTGCCCTGCTTCCTGCCGTGCCTTGCCGCTCTTGAGTGTCGCGCCCTCCGGCAGTTCGATCTCGACGACCAACGCCCGCACCGCCTTCTTCTCCAACGCCTTCTTGGTGACATACGTCGGAAGCCAGCCGACATTATCAATCACCATCTGCACCAGATATGCCCCGTCACCCAGTTTCGTCGCTGTCGCCGAAGTCAGGCAAATCTCCGGCGAGATCAAGGCGTGCCAGATCGCCCAGTCTGCCAGCGGCGCGATTTCGGCTTCCAACTTATTGGGCGGCGGGTTGCGAAATACCAAATGCACATTCCAGCCGCCAATCTCGATTTTGCCAAGCTGCGGATGGTCGAAGTGTTTCCACTCGACAAAACCCTCGCCGCCGAAAATCTCGTCCGCCCATTTCAGCATTTTGAGATCGTCCTCGACGGGGTGATCGCGATACCACTCGATGAACTTGAACGCCCCCGCTTTGGTTTCCGCGTGGAAGCCTTCGGTCAGTCCGGCTTGGCGGTGCGGCGACCAGATTTCGACAGTCCACGCGAACACGCCGAGATGCTCGTACATCCAGTCGTCGAATACGCCGGTGATAACTTCTTTGGGATGATATTTGAAATCGTGAAACACGCTGATCGCCGGATAGCCGGTAAGTTCCGTGCCTTTTTTGCCGATGGCTTTGTATGTCCAGAGGTCTTCTGCCGGAAATGTCTCGTCGGATTCGGTTCCATACGGGCGCAACAGCACGCCGCTGAAGGTATGAAAGGTCATGCCGCCGGTGATGTTCGGGTGTGCCGTGATGAACTTAATGAGATTATAGACTTCCGGCTCACTGCCCGGAAAATTGCCCGCCCCGACCTGTTCGCCCTCCTGCCGCCAATGCGCCGGGAAGTTGCGGTTGAGGTCGAGTCCCTCTTTGTTTTTCGCTATCGCAAACGTCACGCCGTCGTAATCTTCAAGACGCCCTTCGGGAAGCAGACGATAATAGGTTCCGCCAGTCTCGGTTGGGTCGCGGTGAATCAGCAGGCGCGGCTCATCGGGATGTGCCTTCCAAGAGCCGTTCGGATCAGGAACGCGCATCTGGAGCATTCGCCCGTCGCCGTCCACGTCTTCGGGAATCAAGCCATCGAGCGGTTCCTCGTCATAAGGGTAAGGGCGGACGCTGGAGCGGAGATATTTGGGTTTGTCGGCAAAATAGAGTTCCGCTCCATCGGGATTGACACGCGGCACGATATAAAATGTTCGGGTATCGAGCGTGCGCGTGATGTTGGCATCACACCCATATTGAGTAACCAATTTGTGAATGAGATAGAGACACGCCGACGATGCGGAAACTTCGGTGGCGTGGATATTGCCGTCGCACCAAAACGCGGGACGCTCGGCATGGTTCCCCATCGAATGATTGCTGACAATGGCGCACCAGACATCGCGCCCCTCGTAACTTTTGCCGATACTTTCCAGTTTCAGCAGATGGGGATGCTGTTCGGACAGCGACTGCAAAATCTCGGTCAGGGGTTGATAAGGATAGTAGGTATCGAAGCGTATCTCGGCGGGCATAAATTGGCTCTTTTCTGTGTGAAGTTAGGGTGTGATTCGCGAGGACAGACGCGGACTCCTGCCCGATGTTCCTTAGAAGTACGAACGAAGTACGAAGATTTTTGGTAGGTTGCTTTACAAATTATGCGTTGAGACGATAAAGAAGCAAGGAGGGAACCCACCCATGATAATCGAGATGCGATCTGAGTGAAATTTGTCACAGGAAGCAATATGTACTCCAGTTTGCGGAAAATTGTGCCATAATAGGAATGTAAGACCAACTGAGGCGCGTGCAGTCAAAAATCTGCAAGCGTCTCGCTCGTAGTACAGGTGAAAGGAGAAATCACTATGCCTGTTGCTGAGAACCCCATCCGTGAATACTCATCCGGTGAAGATGTGGAACCCGGAATTTATCTTGATGTGGAATCCGGCGATGTCGTCCATGTTTTGGAACGTGACTCTCTGCCGGAAGGAACCCGCGTTGTGCATTATCGCCGACGCTTCCGCCAAGTCCCTGCGTTAGAACACAAAGCACACCGTTCAGCCGCATAATTATCGAGTAAGCCGCATACAAATCTGTATGCGGCTTATTTCGTAACTATTCAGCCATCGGGAAGGCATGAAACTCTTCGGTCTTATAAGCACAAGATCAGGTGTGCGCTGAATGGGCAAATGAGAGGTGACATACTTCCAAACCCCTCTAACCCATCAGGTCTCATTGCCAAATAAACAGGAGACTAAGGAACTTGTGGTTGTAATTTCATTGCGTTCGTTCATTTAGAACGGAATAAAGCGATATTTGAACAGTGTCCAAATTGCAGATACACCGTCCGTCCAGCGAATTTTTTTGCCTTCCGCCATGCTTCGTGCCTCATAAGTGATCGGGACTTCGACGATGCGATAGCCACGCCGAATCACTTTGGCGGTCACTTCGGGGCAAAACTCGAAACGGGTGCAGGTCAGCGGAATACTCTGCAAAATCTCGGTGCGAAAAGCCTTATAGCAAGTGGCTTCGTCAGTCATTGGAGTGCGATAGAAAAAGCGCACCATCCATGCCAGAAGTTTGTTGACCAATTTGTTGGCAGGGCGCATTTGGGGCCAGCCGTGCAGAAACCGCGAACCATAAACTACAGAAGCATTCTGCTCCTCAAACGCCTTGACAATCGGCAAATAATCGTTGGGGTCATATTCGAGGTCGCCATCCTGTACGATGCTGTAGGTTCCTGTGGCGTGCGGAATCGCCGTGCGAATGGCAGCCCCTTTCCCCTGATTTTGATCGTGGTATCGCACAACAACATTTGAATATTTGCCCTCAACGTGGGTTTTCAGAATGTCGTGGGTTCCATCTGTCGAGCAGTCATCAACAATGATGATCTCTTTTTCGAGAGGGACTGCGAGAATGCGTTCCAGAAGTTTGAGCAGGGTTGCCTGCTCATTATAAACCGGCATGAGTACGCTGAGAATGGCGCGAGAGGAGCGTCTCGTGACGGGCGTTTCTTCTTTGGTAACTTTGCGAATTGGAGCGGGCATCATGTGTGTGCTATGCTCTCGGATAGACAATAGGCACACTGCAATAAATGCTCTCCGATTCAGGGAGCAAACCCCCACAAGAAGAGATGCAAATGCTGTGCCAAAGTGCAGTTCTGCGTATTACTTTTCAAGGCAATTGCAGTGAGAAAACCGTGTAGCCGGGTTCGTGATGAATGGGCAACCCATTTTCTTGGCTGATCCGTTTCAAGAGGGCGAATTCGTATTGTTCGCGAAGACTTGATTCCTTGCTGCCTTGTTTGGAAATTGGGGGATTGAGATGCTGCTCCGACATGATTCAGATGCGTCGCTCTTAGACGTTTCAAATCGGCGCGAGTTTCCTGAAGACTGTGATACCGGATTGCGTCCTGCAGCCAGTATTGGGTACTCAGTGTTCTTCTCTCATACAGTGCCGCGTGAGCATCGTAGATTCCCAATGTTATGATAGCATCTTTTGGCAAATTTGCGTTACACCACCGCGCTATGGGGTATCCGGGGAGACGTTCCGCAAGATAATCATCGCGTGATTTCGCCTGAAAGATGACTTTGCCTGCTTCGCTCATTTGAGAAACTTCCGCCTTGATTGTTTGCGGCAGCCGATGCAGTCCCCACGGATATAAAATGCTGACGCCAAAGAGTGTGATGCTAAGCGGCTTGATAGTAAACAGTCGTCTCACACTCCACAGAGTGATCACGAGAATCAATGGAACGTAGGGCAGGAAATAACGGAGGTAGATGCCGCTTGTCGCAATTTGCACAAAAGTCAGTCCGCAGCAAAACAGGATCAAGGGACGTATCGGGCGCGTGGATCGCAGCAATCCAACCCCCGTCGCAAAAGCCGCCAGAAAGGCACAACTCATGCCGCGCAATTGGATCACTTGTTTGGGTGTGAGCTGCTTGGAGGGCAATGTCACAAAGTATTGGAGATATTCGTTGAGGCGTTGTTGAAATTCCGGCGAGGCATCTTTGACACTGAGAATTTTTCCGAAGTAGGGATAAACTGGTGTTCCTGACTGTACCCAGCTGCGAATAAACCACGGGGCGGCAACCAAAACTCCGATGAGGACTCCAGCAAAGGCAGGACGCAGGCTTGCCATAAAGGAACCCGATGTTTCGGCAGCGCGGCTCTGTCCCCAAATCAGCAAGGCGACCAGAATAATGACGAACACTCCGGGCAGTTTCGCCGTAGTGGACAGTCCCGCAAAGAGTGCGGCGAGCGTCCACAAAGGCGTGATTTGGGTTTTGTCGTCCCCATTCTGAATGTGCTGCCATGCGATGTGAAGGGCATAGCCCGCCAGAGTAATATACAATCCCATGCCGAGGTCTATGTATGCCCATGTCATTTCGCCGCGAAGAAACGGAAAACTCAGGGCAACTGCCACACTGCCGAAAGTTGCCGGAACCATGCTGCCTTTCTCCGAAGGCACAAGTCTCAAGCACAATTGATAGATCGTTGTCAGCAGAATCAAGCCGATGCCGAACTGAATTAGTCCGGCGGCGAAATGAGTATGAAATGCCATGCCGATTGCGAACAGCATCTCGATGCCAAGAGGTCAATTTAGATGCAAAAATGTCGGTGCATAGAAAAACCCGCCTTCGCGTAGATAGAACTGCGGCGCGGTCAAGTGATAATGCAAGCCGTCAGGATCGGTAGGCGGGCATAACGCTTGCAGAAACGTGACAAGGAGCAGCGGCAGAAAAACCGCCCCGAAAATTTTGGTTGGGGCGGGCAATTGACCGATGTTTCGCGCCTGTTCGATGAGATACCGGACGATGCGAAATTGCTCTTTAGCGAACAGCACACTCAGCAGCAGAAACATCCCAGCGACAACAACGGGCTTGCCGATATGAAGAGCGAACAGCGCAAACGGCAAATACGAGACGATGCCGAGACCAAGTGTAAAGGCAAACAAGCCGCGCTCGATCTGCGAAATGCCCGCCAAAGGAAAACGCCGCAGAACACGCACTCCGATTGCCCCGCTCAAAAGAAAGATAAGCAGGGCAAGAGGGGCGTCCAAAAGGAGCGGATTTTTGCTGAGTACTAAGGAATCGAGCATAGAGCGCAAATTTACAAAGGCATCTGCCGAATAATATCGGCGAAAAATGGCACAGGGTTTAGTTCACAATGAAATAAGAGCGCAACTGCACGGGAATTTCGTCCGGTCTCAACAAGAAAATTTTGCGTGACCGGAAATACTGGAGCAGGGAAGCGTCATTCGCTCTGCTCATCTCCCGCGCCCAAACGATTTCCGCGCCGTCAATGTGCGCTTTATTATAGACCCATTCTCCGTAAACATTGTACGAAGGCTTATAACGGACGATGACAAGTTTCCTGCCTTTGGCTTGAGCGATGCCATACACACTGGAGTTGAAAATCCCCGTCAGGACAAATCAAGCGTCTTTCAGACGCCCGCTGTCTCGGAATAGAGTAGAGGTATCCGCATCTTGAAGACGCCTACACTGTCTTAGGGGAGTCACTGTGTTCGTCATGGACACGCGCACAGGCGATCTCTTAGAGGCTTCCCATCGCTGCGGCGACAACCAAACGCGACGGCACCGACAAAAAGCGCGGCAAACGCAAAGGTTTGCAGCACGCGCACTATTTGATTTTCTAAACGGGCAAATTGCCATACGCCGAACTTGGGACAAGACAGGAACAGAGAAGCAAAAGAAGGCTGCAAGTGAGACGGATCAGAAAGGATCATAACGGAAGGCAACACGAGCAGACACCAGAAAAATACCGTTGACAGTGCCACAACGATTGTGAGCGGCGTCAACGGTTAACTAAAAGATGTCACAGACCAAATAAAGGAGATCACTGATCAGTGTGACGCCATTTGTTCTAATTTGTTCCATTGCCGCCACAAATTCGGGAAGTTTACTTTACGCTTGAGTATCGCGTAGAGTTTCGGATGAGAAATTTTTGAGTGCCGTTTCCAGCCGCTTCTGCGACAGTGTCATTGTCAGGTCGGCGCGAGTGCGTTCCAAAACGGCACGCAGGGCGTCGGTGGTTCGGCGCAATCCGCCCGTGATCGCGTCGGGAAAATCGAACGTGACGAGTTCGCTGTAGATGTCGTCCATTACTTGCAGGACGCTCTCGGCACGCGCCATATTATCGCTTCGCAGCAAGTCCAAAACGTGCCGCCGACTTTCGCTTGCCGCTTCTGCCAGACCGTTCAGATAGGCGGCGGGTTCGACGCCCAAACTCTCTGCCGAGGGCAACTCCTGCCCGCCGACGATTGCCAGCATCATTTCGGCTTCGACGTACTCCTTTTGCGAGTCGTGGACATAGCCCGCCCAATAGAGTTCGGCATGGGGCTTGAGAGAGGCTTTGACTGTTTCGACCTTTGCCTTTGCCTCATCGGTGAGTTTGCGGGCGTTGTCTCTTTCGCCGCGATGGACAGCACGAATGGCACGCGAAGAGAACTGAATCACTTCCCGCGAACTCCTCAAGGCGACTTCACGGGCGAGGTTGATCTCAGTCAAACCCGCCCGCAGACTTTCGGCACTCTGCTCCAAAGACATCGTTTGCCCTCCATGCCTCGTAATTCGCTGTTGTCAGGCAAAATTCCTGCTTTGTCGGGAAATTACCTGCTGACGCCCCTCTCATACAACGAAATAAGCCCTCGCGTTTTTTTGTAAAAAAATTATTGGCAAGTTTACCGCCGACCTATGTTATGGTAAATATGGGTATCGTCGTTACGTTGCTTTTACGGAGTGAACAGCCGCATTATATCGCTTGTGGAAACAAGATTTATGCTGGAGCGACCTGGCAAAGAGCCTTGAAGTATTTGCTGAAAATCACGCTGACTGACTAGTCGTCGTTATTGGCTCTATTAGACTTCTTGCAAGAGTGTTCGGGTACAGGAACGTACCCGGCTGAAAAACAGGCGTCCTGCGGACGCAAATCCTCTCTTGAGGGTGATCACGTTGTAGGGGAGGGTTTCGTCCGTAGGACGACTGTACTTGAGTCGGGTACGTTCCTGTACCCGAACACTCTTGCAAGAAGTCTATTATTATTTAGGAGGAAATCCAAATGCCTAACGAGATGAACACTGTTATCG
>Ga0163154_10005014_pt1 | contig 17105 bp, 8 predicted proteins | sample OliLakLV19MP9P1_FD_148649 | JGI IMG/M metagenome (GOLD analysis project Ga0163154, IMG submission 148649) | Freshwater microbial mat bacterial communities from Lake Vanda, McMurdo Dry Valleys, Antarctica - Oligotrophic Lake LV.19.MP9.P1 | ecosystem: Environmental > Aquatic > Freshwater > Lake >... | reverse complement strand
TCGGGTGGTCTGCATGGAGCCGGCGTCGGCCGGCTACGCGGTGGGTTCGGGTTCTCGGTAGAGTCCGCGCGTGACATCGACGATCCATCGCGCGCCACGTCGGATGGCTTCGCGGGTAGGATGCGGCGGTTGCGGCGGTGGACAGGCACTCGCTCGATTGGCTTTCTTGACTCATCTGCAACGATTTCGGACTGACTGCATTCGATGCGGTGCGCTTCAGTCGCAGATCGTTGCAGATGAATCAAAGAGACAGAACGCTCGGGTGCATGTCCACGCTGTCCAACGCTGTCCACGCTGTCCAAACCGTGTTGCCAATGCTTGCCATTGCCGCATGAAGTCCGCACAAAGACGATATCAAGAGCCTTTCAAGTTGTGCGTCACGATGTACCTGCGGTTGGTGCCAGGGCACTACAGCAGTTGCGACAGCAGGGTCTTCGCTGGCACGACGAGTGGGCCGCGCGGCTTGGCAAAGCAGTCGGCATTGATGTACTCCGCCTCGATCACGACCTGAAAGGCGAATGGGGCCTTGGTCTGGTCTTGGAAGTATCGCAGGGCATCGCTGATCGTGGTTTGTGCGTGCTTGACCTCGGCGAGGAACCACGGCTTGCCGTCGCGGACGACGATGAAGTCGACCTCGCGCTTCTCCTTATCGCGAAGGTAGCCGAGGTGGAACTTTCCGTATCCAAGATCGTTCCAGCCCTCGATGGCCTTGAGCAGGTGGCAGGCGACGAAGGTCTCGGCGCGGTCGCCGACATCGTCGATCTCGGCCCAATCACGCAGGAACCACTTGGGCTCCTTGCGCAGACTGCGCGAGACGTTGGTGAACCATGGCTTGAGCAGGAAGCCATGGTGCAGATTGCTGAGCGCCTCGCACCAGCGCTTGACCGTCTCGACACCGACCTGGATGTCCTTGGCCAGGTTGCTGTAGACGATCTGGTGTCCCGAGCGCACGCCGAGCAGCTTGACCAGCACCGCGAGCTGATCGAGCTGCTGGATCTGGGTCTGGTCACGCACGTCTTCGCGGAGGACCTGCTGGGTACGCAGGGTCTGCCAGCGCCGCGTGAAACGCGCATCGCGGCGGAGGAAGGGCTCGGGATATCCGCCATGCAGCCAGAGCGCGGCAAAGGCATCCGCGGCGGGTCGGCTTGGCGGTCGCACGATGGCCTTGGCATCCGGCAAGGCGGTGGTGATGGTCTCGGCCACCGAGAACGGATGCATGTGATAGAGGAAGTAGCGCCCCATGAGGCTATCCCCGACCCGACGGTAGGTGTCAAGACGGCTCGATCCGGTGACGATGATGCGGACCTGGTCGGCATGATGGTCGAAGAAGCCCTTGAGCAGCTGCTTCCAGCGCGGGTGCTTGTGGAGTTCATCGAAGAGCGCCACAGGCGGCTGCGCGTGCAAACGGTCGAGGCCCAGCCAGTCGCCCAGCCGGTCGGGGCCGCCAAGGATGATCTCGCGATCGTCCGTGCTGCCCCAGTTGAGGTAGGCGGTGGACCGGCTGCGGCAGGTCGTGGTCTTGCCAACCTGGCGCGGCCCGCACACGAAGGCCATCTGGCGGTTGGTCGTCAGGTGCTCTTGCAGGATCGAGTCGTAGAGGCGGGGGACCGTCGGCATATGGCCAAGATCGTATACATCGTAAAATGGTCAAGACTACATTGCGATGTTACTGAATTTGGTCGGATGCACGTGGCATCCCGCCGACCCGTAGGCCCGGTCATAGTGGGCCAGCGATCGCTCCACTTTTCGAGCGCACGGCGCTGGGGCGTTGCGGTTGCACCGTCGCTTGGCGCTGGTTCGCAGTGCATGGCCAATGGCCCTGGCCAATGGCCCTCGGATAAGGGCCGCCTGGAAGCGCTGAGTTGTACTCGGCCCGGAAAAGGAAGCCCGCCTCAGCGGGCTTCCCCAGACTGTCGAGCCAGGACAGACATTTCTTTCCCCAGTCACGACAGCGACGCAGGGCAATATCGAGCCACTCAGCCCAACGAATGGCCTTGGCCTGGCGCGCTTGGCTTCCAGGCGACGAAGCGGTCGAGATCGGTGACACCGGGTTGCTCGCACACGAAGTCGTCCCACTGGGCTGTCTAGCGACAATGAGCTGGCGGATGAACCGGTAGAGCGTGGTCCGGCTACTCCGCGTCGCCCGAGCGCGACTTGAGCACGGCCATGAAGGCGGCCTGCGGCACTTCGACCGAGCCGACCATCTTCATGCGCTTCTTGCCCTCTTTCTGCTTCTCGAGCAGCTTGCGTTTGCGCGAGACGTCGCCGCCGTAGCACTTGGCGGTGACGTTCTTGCCCACCGACTTGATCGTCTCGCGCGCGACCACCTTGCCGCCGATCGCGGCCTGCAGCGCGACCTCGAAGAGGTGCTTGGGGATCTCCTCCTTAAGCGACTTGATGATCGCGCGGCCGCGGTACTCGGCGTCGTTGCGATGGCAGATGAAGGCGAGGGCGTCGCACGGGTTGTTGTGGACGAGGATGTCGACCTTGACCAGTTCCGCCTCGCGGAAGCCGACCACGTCGAAGTCCATGGTGCCGTAACCCTGGGTCACCGACTTGAGCTTGTCGAAGAGGTCGTAGATGACCTCGCCGAGTGGCATGGTGTAGGCGAGCACGCAGCGCGCGGTGCCGAGGTAGTCCTGCTTCTCGAACTCGCCGCGACGTTCGCTGGCCAGGGTCATGACCACGCCGACCTTCTCGGCCGGCACCATGAAATGGATGCGGACGATCGGCTCTTCGATGCCGTTGTGGCCGTCCTTGGGCAGTTCGCCGGGGGTGGTGATCTCGACCTTGCCGCCGTCCTTGCGATGGACGATGTAGGTCACAGTCGGCGCGGTCTGCACCATGTCGAGATCGTGCTCGCGCTCGAGGCGCTCCTGGCAGATCTCCATGTGCAGCATGCCGAGGAAGCCGCAGCGGAAGCCGTGGCCGAGCGCGCCGCCCGATTCGGGCGCCCACTTGAACGAGGCGTCGTTGAGCGACAGCTTCTCGACAGCTTCTCGGAGTTGGTCGTAGGTGGTCTCGCCCGACGGATACAGGCCACAATAGACCATCGGCTTCATCTCGCGGAAACCCGTGAGCGGCTGGCCCTGCGCCAGTTCCAAGGTGATGGTGTCGCCGACCTTGACGTCGGCGAGCGCCTTGATCGCCGCGCAGATGTAGCCCACCTCGCCGCAGGCGAGGCCGTCAGCCGAGGTCTCCATCTTCGGGCGCAGGCGGCCGATGTCGCTGACGTCGTAGGTCTTCTCAGAGCGGATCAGGCGGATCTTGTCGCCCTTGCGCAGGATGCCGTTCTTGACCCGGATGTAGAGGATGATGCCGCGGTAGTCGTCGTAGATGGCATCGAAGATGAGGGCCTGCACCGGCGCATCGATGTTGCCGAGCGGCGGTTTCACCCGCTCGACAATGGCGCTGAGGATGTCCTGGATGCCGACGCCCTGCTTGGCCGAGGCCTTGATCGAGTTCAGCGCGTCGAGCGCTAACGATTCCTCGATCTCGTTCTCGACCTCGTTGACCCGCGCCGAGGGCAGATCGATCTTGTTGATCACCGGGATCACGTCGAGCTTCTGCTCGAGCGCGAGCAGATAGTTGGCCACCGTCTGCGCCTGCACGCCCTGCACCGCGTCGACCACCAGCAGCGCGCCCTCGCACGCCTGCAGCGAGCGGGTGACCTCATAGGTGAAGTCGACGTGGCCCGGCGTATCGATGAGGTTGAGCTGGTACTTCTTGCCGTCGCTGTGGGTGTGCCAGAGGCAGACCGACTTGGCCTTGATGGTGATGCCGCGCTCGCGTTCGAGATCCATGCCGTCGAGGACGGTCAGTTCCTTGTCCTCGCGCTCCTTCATCGCGCCGGTGGCCTGCAGCAGGCGTTCGGCCAGCGTCGACTTGCCGTGATCGATGTGGGCGATGATGCAGAAATTGCGGATGAGCGACTGCGGATGCGGCATGTTCGGGCGGACCTGACGGACGAAGGGGGACCGTGCCCACGTGGGCTGACAACCGGGAAGCGGGTCTGCTGCCGGCCGCGGCCAACCAGGCCGGGCGGAAGCCTAGGGGAGTTGGCGACAAGGGAAGGCGTGAGAGGCTGGGCACGGATCCTGCCCGTCGGTGCCGGCCGGCATCGTCGGCGTCTACGCGCTCGCTTTCCAGCGAGCGGTCGTCCTCCCGCTCGCGGTAGCTCTGCTACCGCTCCGTTCGACCTCTTTGGAGCCACCCGACGATACCTCGGTTGGATTCGTGCCCAGCCTCTGAGCTGGCGGCCCGCTGGCGGCCGAGGCCCTAGTTTGTCAGCCGCGCCGTGAAGCGTTCGCGAGGTGGTGCCGCCACCGCCCCCGGAATGGAAAGCGCAAGCCACGTCAAAACGTGGTGCTCGAGGAGTGTGTCAGATATCCCGCCGCAAAAGCGCCGGCCCCGTCGGTTATAGGCAAGGCGCCCGAACGCCGGAGTAGCACCGCTCCCTTCAGGTAGAAGGGCAACGCCGCAGATGGCCGGCGCGGCAAAGCTTAGGCGCCAGGATAGCTGACGCAGTACCCTAGAGGTCGACGCCAAGCACCAGCAGAGTCAGGTCATCATCGAGCCCGCCGGCGGTGAACTTCTTCACTTCCTTGACCAGGCGTGAGGCCATCACCTCGGGCGGGTGCTCGAGATTGGCGACGCAGCTGCCCATGAGGCGCAGGTGGCCGAACTCGATGCCGTTGGGACTGTTCACCTCGAACAGGCCATCGGTGAACTGCACGAGCAGATCGCCGGGCTCGAGTTGGGTCTGGCCCTCTGTCAGACGGGCGCGCAGGGTGGCGCCGCCGACCACACCCAGGGCAGTGCCGGCCTTGCCCACCTGCTGGAGGGTCGCGGTGCGGCGCAGGCTGAGCAGCAGCGCGGGATGGTGACCGGCGCAGACATGGGTGAGCAGGCGGCTGGCCGGGTCGAGGATCCCGGCCCACATGGTGATGAAGTGGCCGCTTGGCAGGTCGGGCCGCATGGTGTCGTTGAGTTTCACCAGCAGGTTGACCAGATCCGCCGTGCCCGGGGCCAGGAGGCGCAGCGCCTTGAGGCACGACGTCACGATCAACGCCGCTTCGGCGCCGTGACCCGAGACATCCCCCATCACGATCAGCCAACGGCCTCCGGCGATCGGGATGATGTCATAGAAGTCGCCACCGATGCCCTGCACTGGCTCGAACTGCACCGCCATGCGGTATCCGGGGAGAACGGGCAGCTTGGGCAGCATGCGGTCGAGCACCGCGCGCGCGCGCGTCACATCGCCGAGCGCCGTGCGATTGATGCTGCTGGTGGTTGCCGCGTTCGCCGCTGGTGGCGCGGGACTGCGCACGCCGCTGCTCAGCGCGGGAGACTTCTGGGAGGGTGGCGAGTCCGCGCCCACCGGTGGTGGTCGCTGCCAGGTGTCCGAGCGCGGTGTCGTCGTGGGCGCGGGCGCGGGCGCAGTGGGCATCGGGGGTGGGGCCACGGCAGAGCGCTTGCGCACGGTGGCTTCGAGCTGATGTGCATCGAGCAGGGTCACGAGTTGCGCCTGCGGCAGGGCGGCCAGGCTGCGCGCCCGCTGCGCGATCACCTCACTGCGTGCCTGATTGCCGGGGATAGGCACAAAGCCACCCGTCCACGGGTTCAGCCACTGACCATCCGGCCCGTGCAGGTGGAGTCGGGGTTCGAACTCCCAGCGTTCGTTCAGGAACCTCGTCCAGCGTACGACGAGCAGGTCTGCCACCGGCCGCGGCTTGGCCGTGGCCCATGGCTTCGTCTCGATCAGGAAATCCAAGGCGGCGGTCAGCACGTCGAACGGCGCAGGCACGACGGTCAGCGTGTAGGGGCAGATCCAATTCAATCCGTCGACCGTGGTGACCCGGAAGCCGGCCTCGCGTTCGATGTGCTGGCGCAGCCGCTCGCGCTCGTCCACCGGCGGTACCACGGGTTCGGGCTCGTCGCGTCGCTGTCGTCGTTTGCCGATCACAATCCCGTCGTACGTGGTCGGTGCCTGGGGCGCAACCTTGGGCGCTGGTCACGCGGCAGACTCAGAGGCTAAGAAGAATCCCCGCCCGTCGGATCGCAGCCAGTCTCGTCGCCGTCTGCGCGCTCGCTTTCCAGCGAGTTGGAGTTCCTCCACTCGCGGTAGCGCTGCTACCCGCGACGGCTCTGCCGTCGTTCCGTTCCGGCCGCCTTGCATCCGCTCGACGATACTGGCCGCCTCCTCGGTTGGGCTTCTTCTCAGTATCTCAGTCCGCGGCCCCATTCCCCTGCGCCGTGGCGACGAAGCCGTCGACCAGGGCTTGCGCATCCATGCCCAGGCTGGTGGCGAGATGCAGGGCGAGCGCCATCAGCAGGGCGCTGCCGTCGCGCAGTGCCCTCGCCTCGCTCAACGTCGCCAAAGCGGTCTGGGCCGCGACTCGCAGCGCCTCGCGGTGGGCGGCGACGAAGGCGATGGGATCCGCGGGATCGCCCGGCGCCACCAGCAGGCGGTCGAGCCACTCCGGGCCGATGGCCAGGGCCCGCTCGGCTGGCACCAGCGCGGCCATGGCCCGCCAACGGGGCAGGGTCTCGCGGTCGCCACTCGCCGCGAGGCCGGAGTCGAACAGCACGACGAAGGCGCCTTCGGCGAGATCCTGCATGACCTCGAGGTAGGCGTCCTGGGTCGCCTCGCCGGCGCCGGTGTCCTGCCCGGCGAGATACTCGGCGACGCTGAGGTGGGGCAGGTCCCGCACCTCGGGGCAACCGTCCAGGCAGGGGAATCGTCGGCCCTCGTGCACATAGCGGACCTGGTCGCGTTGGCGCTCCCGGCCGAGGGGGTAGAGCCGGCAGGCCAGCGGCCGTCCGCCGTGGACGGTGCAACCACGCTCGGCGGCGTACTGGCTGCAGGCGGGCAGGCCCCGCCAGCCCGGCGCGCCATCGAAGCGCAGGCGGATGCCTCCCGCCTCGGTGAAGCGATCACGGAAATCCCGCGTGCCCAGGCCGCGCGCATGGGCAAGGCAGGCGAGTTCCCACGGGTTGAGCCAGACCACCTTGCCATGACAGCAGGTGCCCGACCTGGTGCAGGTCAGCGGCAGGCGGTCGCCAGGGGTAAGGACGGTGGCAGCCATGCGCAGATGGTCCCGCCACGCCCAGCAACGGAAGGCCCGGCTCAGAGGCTGAGAAGAAACCCTGCCGGTCGGATGCAGCCAGTCTCGTCGCCGTCTGCGGCGTCATCCTCCACTTCCACTGGATCAGCCCGCGACGTGCAGGGCCAGGACGGTGACATCGTCATCGAAGCCGCGACCGCAGAAGGCCTGGGCCGCCGCGACCAGGGCCTGCGGCAGGCCCTCGACCGGTTGCTCGAGGTTGGGTACCAGGGCACCGATAGCCCGCAGCAGGCCGAATTCCTCGTCCGCCTGGTTGCGCGCCTCGAACAGACCGTCGGTGCATTGCACGAGGGTATCGCCGGCCGCGAGCTGGATGCGGTGCGGATGCAGGCTGGCGCGGAACGCCGTGCCGCGCTCGATGCCCAGCGCCATCCCGTGGTGGCCGATCTGGGTCAGCAGCGAGCGACGACGGGTGCTGGCGAGCAAGGCGGAATGATGGCCGGCGCAGACGCTTTCGAGCGCTCCGGTCTGCGGATCGAGCAGCGCCGCGAACAGGGTGATGAAGTGCCCCTGTGGCAGATCACCGGCGATGTTCTCGTTGAGCCGGGCGACGAGGGCGACCAGATCATCGTCATCGTGGGCGAGGAAGCGCAGCGCCTTCAGCGTCGAGCTCATCAGCAACGCGGCTTCGGCGCCGTGGCCCGAGACGTCACCCACCGCCAGCAGCAGGCGGCCATCACCGAGCTGGATGACGTCGTAGAGATCCCCACCGATTGCGGCCTGCGGCTCGTAGTGCACGGCCAGTTGGTACGGGTCGATGCGCGGTAGCGTCGGCAGCATGCGCTCGACGACGCGGCGAGCCTTCAGCAGCGGATCGACAGGAGTGGGCGGCGCCCCCGCTGGACGGACGATGCGGTCGGTGATGCGCCGGTCCTCGGCGGCGGGCAATGGCGCCGCGATGGGCGGCACCCGCGCCGGCGCCGCCGGCATGGCGAAGCGTGCGGGATTGGACGTGGCACGGGTCGTGCCGGCCTGGTCGCGTGCGCGCAGCACCAGGCGATCGAGTTCGGCCGGTGACAGCATCTGCCCGCATTCCGCCTGCGCGTCATCCGCGAGTGCCGAGGCCAGGCGCTGGAGGGTCTCGAGCGTCACCCGGCGGTCGACCACCTCGGCATCGACCCAGGTGCCTGAGAATGGGTTCAGCCAGCGCCCATCCTGACCGAAGCGACGCAGACGTGGTTCTTCGCGCATGCGCGTGCGCAGGAAATGCAGCCAGCGGCTGACGAGCAGATCGCGCAGGCTGCGTGGCCGAGCCGTCGTCCAGGGGCGGGTGCGCAAGAGGTGATCGCGAACCGGCTCGAGGGACCCGCCGGGGGTGGCCACCACCGTCAGGGTGTAGGGGTCGATCCATCCCGCCCCATCCACCGTGCGCACCCGGAACAGGGGATCCTGCGCGAGGTGCTGGGCGAGGCTGGTGGCCGTATCGCGTCGGCCCGGTCCCTGCGTATGACCGGCGACGGCAGCGGAACTGGGACGGGTGGTGGGCGGCATGGGGCGAACCCTAGGTCTCTAGACTTGGGCGCGCAACGCCTGAACCGATCCCTGATACCACCAGCCGCGCGCAGCCTTTGCCGAGGACCTCAGTAGGCGAAGGCCTCGATGCGCACCCGGGGCAGCAGCGACTCGCGCCTCATCAGATACTGGTCGACGCAGCGCGCGACCTCGCGGCCCTCGCTGATCGCCCACACGATCAGGCTTTGGCCGCGCCGCGCGTCGCCAGCGGCGAATACGCCGTCGATCGACGACATGCGCGTCTCGGCGTCGGTCTTGATGTTGCCGCGCTCGTCCATCGCGCAGCCGACCTGTTCGAGCAGGCCGTTGCGGCGCGGGCCGAGGAAACCCATCGCGAGCAGGACGAGGTCGCATTCCCAGTGGCGCTCGCTGCCCGGCACTTCCTCCGGCTTGCCCTTCGACCAGTCGAGCTGGACGGTGGTCAGGCGCTTCACCTGGCCGCCCTCGCCCTCGAAGCGCTTGGTTGCCAAGCTGTAGTGCACATCGCCGCCCTTGGCGGTCATCTCTTCGACCGACGACGACACGCGCTTGATGCGCGCCCATTGCGGCCAGGGGTTGTTGCCCGGCCGGTTGCCGGGGGGCTCGGGTAGCAGTTCGAAGTTGGTGACCGTGGCCGCGCCCTGGCGCAGGGACGTGCCGATGCAGTCCGAGCCGGTGTCGCCGCCGCCGATGACGATGACCTTCTTGCCCGTGGCCGAAATCATCTGCTTCTTGGCGTGCAGCGCGGCGACGTCGGCGTCGCCCCAGTTGGCGCGGTTCGACTGCGGCAGGAACTCCATCGCGAAGTGGACGCCATCGAGTTCGCGGCCCGGCACCGGCAGATCGCGGCCGGCCTCGGCGCCGGTCGAGATGACCACCGCGTCATAGCCGCCCTTGAGCTGCTCCCAGGTGATGTCGACGCCGACCTGGCAGCTGTAGCGGAAGGCGATGCCCTCGGCGGCGAGCAGGTCGATGCGGCGCTGCACTTTCTCTTTGCGCAGCTTGTAGTGCGGGATGCCGTACATGAGCAGGCCGCCCGCGCGGTCGTTCTTCTCGAACACGGTGACACTGTGACCGGCGCGGTTCAGTTGCTGGGCGCAGGCCAGGCCGGCCGGACCGCCGCCGATCACCGCGACCTTCTTACCGCTGCGCACCGGCGGCACCTCGGGCTTGATCCAGCCCATGGCGAAGCCCTTGTCGACAATCGACACCTCGTGCAGCTTGATCGTCACCGGCGGCTCGTTGATGCCGAGCACGCACGAGTTCTCGCACGGCGCCGGGCAGACCCGGCCGGTGAACTCGGGGAAGTTGTTGGTCGCGTGCAGCGCCTGCAGCGCTTCCTGCCAACGCCCGCGGTAGATGAGGTCGTTCCACTCGGGGATGAGATTGCCGAGCGGGCAACCGGTCATGCAGAACGGCACGCCGCAATCCATGCAGCGGCTGGCCTGGGTGCGCACCGACTCCTCGGGCATGGTCTCGATGTGCTCCTCGTGGTTGGCGAGGCGCATGTCGACAGGCAGGTACTTCGGGGCCTGCCGGGTGTGCTTCATGAATCCGTTGGGGTCGCCCATGTCTCGATCCTTCAAAGTCAGTGGTCAATCGTCCGTGCGTGGGAGTCGGCTCCCACGCCACCTCACACCTTCGCCGTCTCCTTGGCCGCCTTCTCCGCCTTCGCCTTGCGCTCGATCAGCACCCGGCGGAATTCGCGCGGGAAGACTTTGACGAATTTCTTCGTGCTCGCCTTCCAGTCGGTGAGCAGCGCCTTCGCCTTGGGCGAGCCGGTGAGCGCAGCGTGGCTCTCGATGCGCTCCTTGAGCGCCGCGATGTCGTCGGCTTCGACAAGCTGTTCGAGATCGACCATGCCGGCGTTGCAGCGATGGGCGAACTGGCGGTCTTCGTCGAGGACGTAGGCGATGCCGCCCGACATGCCGGCGGCGAAGTTGCGCCCGGTCTTGCCCAGCACCACCACCGTGCCGCCGGTCATGTACTCGCAGCCATGGTCGCCGACGCCTTCGATCACCGCGTGGGCGCCCGAGTTGCGCACGCCGAAGCGTTCGCCCGCCGAACCGGCGAGGTAGGCCTCGCCGGCGGTCGCGCCGTAGAGCACGGTGTTGCCGACGATCGAGTTGTCCGACCAGGTGTAGGTCGTGCCGGGGTACGGCCTGACCACGATGCGGCCGCCCGCCATGCCTTTGCCGACGTAGTCGTTGGCCTCGCCGGTCAGGGTCAGACTGATGCCGGGCGCGAGGAAGGCGCCGAAGCTCTGCCCGGCTGCGCCAGTGAGGTTGATGCTGATCGTGCCCGCCGGCAGCCCGTCGCGGCCGTGCAGCTTGGCGATGCGGCCCGAGAGCATGGCGCAGGCGGTGCGGTCGCTGTTGCGGATCGGCAGGTCGATGACGACCTTCTCTTTCCGTTCCAGCGCCGGTTGCGCGCGTTCGATGAAGGTGCGGTCGAGCACCTTCTCCAGGCCGTGGTCCTGGCTGATGCAGCAGCGGGTCTTGATCTCAGGCCCGACCTGCGGCTTGGCGAGGATCTTGGCGTAGTCGAGGCCCTTCGACTTCCAGTGCTTGATCGCCTCGTTCATTTCGAGCAGGTCGGTGCGCCCGACCAGCTCTTCTAGCCGGCGCACGCCGAGTTTCGCCATCCACTCGCGGACGTCCTCGGCGACGTAGGTGAAGAAGTTGACGACGTGCTCGGGCTTGCCGTTGAACTTCTTGCGCAGCGTCTCGTCCTGGGTCGCGATGCCGACCGGGCAGGTGTTGAGGTGGCACTTGCGCATCATGATGCAGCCGACCGTCACCAGGGCGACGGTGGCGAAGCCGAACTCCTCGGCACCGAGCATCGCCGCGATGACGACATCGCGGCCGGTGCGCAGCAGGCCGTCGGTCTGGATCTTGATGCGGCCGCGCAGGTCGTTCAGCACCAGGGTCTGGTGGGTCTCGGCCAGGCCGAGTTCCCACGGGATGCCGGCGTGCTTGATCGACGACACCGGCGAGGCGCCGGTGCCGCCTTCGCAGCCCGAAATCGTCACCAAGTCGGCGTGCGCCTTGGCGACGCCGGCGGCGACCGTGCCCACGCCGACTTCGGAGACCAGCTTGACCGAGACGTTGGCCTCGGGGTTGGTGTTCTTGAGGTCGAAGATGAGCTGGGCGAGGTCCTCGATCGAGTAGATGTCGTGGTGCGGCGGCGGCGAGATCAGGGTCACGCCGGGCACGCTGTAGCGCAGCCAGCCGATGTATTCCGAGACTTTGTGGCCGGGCAGCTGGCCGCCTTCGCCGGGCTTGGCGCCCTGCGCCATCTTGATCTGGATCTCGGCGCAGTTCACCAGGTAGTGCGGAGTGACGCCGAAGCGGCCCGAGGCGACCTGCTTGATCGCCGAGCGGCGCCAGTCGCCGTTGGCCTCCTTCTCGAAGCGGCGCGGGTCCTCGCCGCCTTCGCCGGTGTTGGAGCGCCCGCCGATGCGGTTCATGGCGATGGCGAGGGTCTCGTGCGCCTCGGTGGCGATTGAGCCGAGCGACATCGCGCCGGTGCAGAAGCGCTTGAACAGCGACTCGACCGATTCGACCTCCTCGATTGGGATCGGCTTGGTCTCGGTGAACTTGAACAGGCCGCGCAGCGTGCACAGGTTCTTGGCTTGGTCGTCGATCAGGCGGGTGTAGCGCTTGAAGGTCGAGCGGTCGCCGGCGCGCACCGAATGCTGGAGCAGCGCGATGACCTCGGGGTTCATCAGGTGGTATTCGCCGTCGCGCCGCCAGTGGTAGTAGCCACCGCGGTCGAGGTCGCGGTTCTTGTCGATGAGCGGCGCGAAGGCGATGCGGTGGCGCGACAGGGTCTCGGTGGCGATGTCGGCGATGCCGGCGCCTTCGATGCGCGTCGCGGTGCCGGTGAAGTACTTCTTCACGCACGGGGTCGACAGGCCGATCACCTCGAAGATCTGCGCGCTGCAGTAGCTTTGCAGCGTCGAGATGCCCATCTTCGAGAACACCTTCATCAGGCCCTTGCCGATCGCCTTGATGAGATTCTTGGTGTAGATGTAGTTGACGTCGTGGTCTTCCTCGGCCTGGCGGTTGCCGTCGAGCGGCGGCAGCACGCCGGTGTCGACCAGGTCGTAGATCGAGTCGAAGGCGAGGTACGGATTGATCGCGGTCGCGCCGTAGCCGACCAACAGCGCGAAGTGGTGGACCTCGCGCGGCTCGCCCGATTCCACGATCAGCGAGCACTGGCTGCGCTTGCGCGCGCGGATGAGGTGGTGGTGGATGCCCGACACCGCGAGCAGCGCCGGGATCGGCGCGTTCTCGGCGTTGACGCCACGGTCGCTGAGCACGATCAGGGTGTAGCCGCTGTCGACCGCGCGTTCGGCCTCGCGGAACAGCTCCTCCATCCGCTGCTCAAGCGCTTCGGGGCCTTCCTTGGCGGGGAAGGTGATGTTGAGGGTGGTGCCGCGGAAGCCGGGCACGTCGGCCTGGCGCAGCTGTTCGAGTTCGTCATCGCGTAGGATCGGCTGATCCAGCTCAAGCATCTTGCAGTGCTCGGGACCGGGTTCCAAAATGTTGCGCGCCGGGCCCACGTACTGGGTCAGCGACATCACGATTTCTTCGCGGATCGGATCGATCGGCGGATTGGTGACCTGGGCGAAGAGCTGCTTGAAGTAGTTGTAGAGCGGCTTGGCCTTGTTCGAGAGCACCGCCACCGGGGTGTCGTCGCCCATCGAGCCGACCGGTTCCTGCGCGTCGAGCGCCATCGGCGCGAGCACGACCTTGAGATCTTCGACGGTGTAGCCGAACGCCTGCTGCTGCTGGCGCAGCTGGTCGTGCTTGGGCTGGGGCGGCTGCGCCGGCGCGGGCAGCTGGGCGAGGGTGATCTTGTGCTCTTCGACCCAGTCCGCGTAGTCGTGGGCCTTGGCGAGACCGTCCTTGATCTGCGCGTCTTCCAAGAAGACGCCCTTGGCGGTGTCGATGACGATCATCTTGCCCGGCGCCAGGCGGCCCTTGCGTACCACCTTTTCGGCGGGGAAATCGAGCACGCCCATCTCGGACGCGTACAGCACCTCGTCATCGGCGGTCACCAGGTAGCGCGCCGGGCGCAGGCCGTTGCGATCGAGCGCCGCCACCACCTGGACGCCATCGCAGGCGACCATGTTGGCCGGGCCGTCCCAGGCCTCCATCATCGTCGCGTGGTATTCGAAGAAGCCCTTCAGCTTGCGCGGCAGGTTGGCCTTCGACGCCCACGCCTCGGGGATCATCATCGCCATCGCGTGCGGCAGCGAACGCCCGGTGCGCACCAGCATTTCCAGCGCGTTGTCGAAGCAGGCGGTATCCGAACCGCCCTCGACGATCACCGGTGAAAGGTCCTGCACCGACTCGCCGAGGTCGGGATGCGCGAACAGCGCCTCGCGCGACTTCATGCGGTTGATGTTGCCGCGCAGGGTGTTGATTTCGCCGTTGTGGGCGACCAGCCGGAAGGGGTGGGCCAGGTCCCAGGTCGGAAAGGTGTTGGTCGAGTAGCGCGAGTGGACCAGCGCCATCGCCGAAACCGCGCGCGCGTCGCGCAGATCGGGGAAGTACGCTTCGAGGGTCTCGGGCAGGAACATGCCCTTGTAGACGATGGTGCGGCTGGACAGCGAGCAGATGTAGAAGAGCTGATCCTGAGCCAACTGCTGGCCGCGGATGAGATTCTCGGCGCGCTTGCGCGCCAGATACAGCGTCGATTCGAACTTCTTGGGCGGCACCTTGCCGCGCCCGATGAAGACCTGCTTGAGCGCCGGCTCGGTGGCCTTGGCCTGGCGGCCGAGGGTGGCGTTCTCGACTGGCACGTCGCGCCAGCCGATCAGATGCAGATCGTAGTCGGCGACCGCGGCGTCGAGCGCCTGCATGCAGGCGGCGCGCACCTTCTCGTCGCGCGGCAGGAAGACGATGCCGGTGCCGTAGTCGCCGGTGATCGGCAGGTCGAGGCCGGCGACCGCGCGGTAGAGCGCATCGGGGATCTGGATGAGGATGCCGGCACCGTCGCCATCGAGCACATCCGCGCCGGTCGCGCCGCGATGGGTCAGGTTGCAGAGGATCTTGATGCCGCGCTGGATGACGTCGTGCGACTTCTTGCCCTTGATGTTGGCGAGGAAGCCGACGCCGCAGGCGTCGTGCTCGTGCTGGCCGTCGTAGAGGCCCTGGGCGGGGGGGAGTCCGTAGCTCGACATGTCGTTGTCCTTCAGCGGCCGTTCAGATGCGCAGAGTCGGCGATGACCTGCTGCGCGCGCGCGCGCAGGTCGGTGTAATGGATCAGCTGGGCGTAATCGGCGGGGCCGACCATCGGCCGGCTGTCGATGCGGCGGTCGTGCTCCCACAACGAAGCGACCGGATTCAGGCCGGTCGCCAGGACCATGCCCACCCGCCCCTCGTGGGCGGGGATGTTCAAGAGCGGCTGGCCTGGGCGACCGACCATGAGGATGCCGGGGAAGCCGGCGGAATCGCAATCCTTGACCAGCTGGCGCAGCGCCGGCAGGGCGCCGACCGGCACCTCGCGGTACGACGCGGTGATCGCGCCGGTGCCGGTCTTGGCCGCGGCGCTGACGCTGGTCAGGTTGGCGCGGATGAAAACTTCGTTTGGGCTGAGCGTGGTCGCGTCGTAGCGGATCATCTCGAGCACGTGCTGGGGCTGACGGTTCTCGATCTGCAGCAGCCCGCCGAACACCGGCGACGAGGGGATGCCGCGATCGAGCAGCAGGCGCGCGATGGTGATCGAGCACATGGTGCCGACGCCGACGTGTCCGACCGGGACATGGCGGCCGAGGATGTCCTCGCCCGGGCCGACCAGCAGCAGGCGCGAGCCGACCGCCAGCCCAGCAGCGAACACCGACTCGGCCTCGTCGCACAGCGCGCCGACCAGCGTCTGGGGGATGACGTAGGCGTTGATCGAGACCAGGCCGGACTGCGACCCGAGGTCGAACGTCAGCTGGCACATGGTCTCTTCCATCTTCGCATGGATCGAGCCCAGGCGGCGGGCCACGGTCAGCTCGCGCGCGATCTCGGCGCCGGCCGGCGTCAGCGAGTAGCCCTTGCGCCCATGGCGGTCGATGAGGCGGAAGTCCGCCATCTCGGCGAGGTACAGGCGCAGCGTGCGTTCGGACCAGTGCAGCCCCTGCGCGGTCAGGCTGTCCATGATGTCGCGCGACGAGATCAGCTCTTTCCACGGCTGGTCGCGCATCGCCGCGAGGATGGGCAGGAAGCGATCGCCGTGCTGGCGCAGCAACTCTTGCAACTCGGCGCGCTCGGGCGCCGGGCGGGCGGGGATGTCGTGGAACAGCTCCTCATCCTCCTCAGTGGAGGCTGGGCCGAGCGGCAGCTTTTCCTTTACCGAGGTCATGGGAGGGGGTTCCGACGGCGGTCAGATCGGCAGGCGGTTGCCGAAAGTGGCGGCACAGGAATAGCCGCCACCTTCGATGAAGCAAGGGCTTTTGGAAGGCCCTCCCCATTTAAATCTTAAATAGTTTCCTAACAATCAGTTATAGCTTGAGTCAGGGCGCGCCCCTCAAGGCTATTGTAGGCCTGGATTGGCATCTGTCCCATGCCGGGAAGCGTTGCGCCACGCAGCAAATGACGCGTCCAGCGTGCAGTCCATCGCCACGGAGCGGCAAAAATGCCGCTAACACGCATCGGCAGCCCCTTGCCATCAATCGCGCACACAGGCCACCGCCGCCAAGTGGCCGCCAAAGCCCAGGCTGAGCTTCCAGATACAGCCGAGCGGCGCCTCCAAGGCGATGGCCAATTCCACGGCTCCGCTCGCTCCGAGGCAGTGCCCGATGGTCGGCTTGCAAGCCAGGCGTGCCCGATCCGCCCACGGTCCGCCGTCGAGTCCGGCTCCCTCGTAGGCGTCGCCGGCCGAAGTCCCGGTGCCATGCACCACGATCAGGTCGGGCCGCGGTCCGGCCTCCCACAGCGCCGACAGCGCGGCGTGCAGCGTCGCTGGGTCGATGAACTGGGTCTCGTGGCGCGCGTCCGCCACCCGTACGCCCGCCGCCAGTCGCCATGCGCCGCCCGCGCTGAGCGCGACGAAGCCGGCGCCCTCCGCCGGCGCAAAACCGGTCGGGGTGGCGAACGCGGTGGGTGTCGTCTCGCCGCACAGCACGCCGAGCGCGGCGAAGCCGGCGATCAGCAACGGCGTCAGCGAGGCGTCGCTGGCGCCGGCGAGGGCGCGCGTGGCGACGCCCGTTTCGAGCAGATCCGCGCAGGCCAGCACACTGTACAATCCGGTCGAGCATGCCGCTGCGACCGGCGTGGGCAGCAGGTGCCGCACCCCCAGCGCGCGCGCGAGCGCCATGGTGGCCTGCTCGGCACCAGCGCGTCCCAGCGCCCGCGCATCGCCGCCCAGCGCGGCGTCGAGCGCGGCCGGATCGCCTTTGCTGGCGGACGCGGCCAAGGCGAACACGCCGCTGTCGACCAACGCGCGCCACGGCGCGCGCGCTGCCGCCAGGGCGAGGGCGTCGACGCTCGC